>JAEEGL010454943.1_pt1 | contig 34887 bp, 28 predicted proteins | sample 9134231 | NCBI WGS metagenome assembly JAEEGL01 (sample SAMN16246548, study PRJNA631951) | gut metagenome | biome: gut microbiome; feature: rumen; material: fiber-attached | host: Bos | place: Iran: Karaj | collected 2018-10
GATAATCGCTTTGACCAGGAAAATAGCAAGAATTGTGTTTGTGATGCTTGAGAACAGAGAAACATTCAACCCTGAACTCATGCTAAGCAAATAGAAGAAAAATACAGCAAACAGCTTAAACTGTTTGACTTTTTATAGGAGAAGGATATGTTCGAAAAGAAAGAATTAATAGTGGCCGTGTACTACGTTTACACAGCTGATAGAATAACGCGCAAAAACCTCCTTGAATTCCTTGAACAGCTAGGATATAAGTGCGAAGAAGATGAATTAACAAACAGGAAGATCGTACTCAACTCGAGATTCCCGGTCATGGTCGATGAGATAACAAAAAGATATTCTATTCTTCATAATACCGTCTGTGCCGCAGCTGCTGCATCGTCGCAACAGCTTGTGAGCGAGGAGGAATTCTATGCACTGATCAAGGGTGCTGACTGCCTATACGATGAATATCTTTCTGCGGTCAGACGTGCTCTTAACAGGCTTGCATACACAGATGAAGAAATAGCAGAGTTGTTTGCGAGACCGGATATTGAGCAAGTATTAAAGGACAGTTACGCTGCATTCAGAAACGGTCTTGAATGTTATACGCCAGGAGAAACGGCAGAGATCCTGGATCTGAAAATTGAGTGAAAGAATAAATGATATAAGTGATATAATTCTTTCCCGGTAATAAGTACATTACGGAGATAAATGAATAAATGGAACAGACGGAGTGGGAAAAGCTTTCACCTGAAGAAAAGCGCATTCAGTTATATTTGAATCAGATACAAACACTTGATGCTTTCTTAGAGCGTGGAGCTATTTCCAAGGCACAATACGATAAAAGCCTGGGAGATCTAACAGTAAAGATGGGAATGAAAAATTAAATGTCTCGAAAGGCAATTATCTGAATTCCTTCATATCATCTAATCTCAGGAGAACGGGCTGTCTTCCAAAGCCTGCACCCACATCGATGTCGATCCAGGTATCAGTCTTTATGATCTTGCCGTCATATTCATCACCATAAGCAATGGTAGGTGTGTGACCTAATATGGTCATAATATCTTTGTGGTAAACAGTCGTAAGTTCAGGTCTTGTCCACACCAATTCATCGAGAGTATATTCACTGATCTTCTTATCGGGAGAGAAATTGCCCAGACCGGAATGTACAAGCAGGAAATCACGACCGCCGGCACTTACAGTCTCGTACAAAGGACAATCGCGGAGATAATCCAATATATCCTGCTGAGTGTCCTTATCGAGTTTTTTCATAGCTTTAAGCGTGATATTGCCACCGTCGTACTGATATCTTGTCAGCATATCTAGTTTCTCATCTGTAAGAGCATCCAGACTGCTTTCTGTTATCTCATCAAATACAAATGAACATGCAAGCAGCATAGCTTCGTGGTTGCCCAGAATGAGCTGAACATTGAGCCGGTACATAAGCCATTCGAGAGTCTCGACTCCGCCGTCACCGTTGCGGTCAACAACGTCGCCAAGTATGTAAAGGAAGTCATTATTGCCAAAACCTGCCCTGTCCAGCAGGTCAAGAAAACTGTCGTGAGGGTATCCGTGAAGGTCAGAAATTACGTAGATCATAATCTTGTTCTCTGTTTTGAGATATTAGTGTCATAGTAACATATTATGATATAAAGGTATCTGTATGAAATACAGGAGACAGAATATGAATACACATAAACGCCTTACGGGGATCATAAGCATTACACTTGTTTTTGCAATTCTTTTCAGTTTCACGGGATGCAGTAAGTTTATAGAGGATATGAATTCCGAACGGTACGGGGCCAAGAGACTTGCCAAAAAGGAAGCTGAAGAGATATTTAAGATGCTTAAGGAAGAAGACATAGAAGGCTTATCCGCGCTGTTTTCGGAGGATTCAAGGATAGAGCATTCCATAGAGACGGAATGGAAGCTGTTCTTTGAGCGTTTAGACGGCAAAGTCGTTTCTTATTCGGGCATTTCGTTCCCGGGCGAAGGCATGGGTGTTGATGAGAATGGCGTTATCTATGATTCACATCTTTCGATCAACTATAACAACGTAAAAACAGATACCGGCACTGTATATAAGGAGTTCGGTTATTATCAGACAAGGATCGACACAAGAAATCCTGATCTTGAAGGCATTAATGTCTTTGTCGCAAAGCATCCTGATACAAATACTTATATAGATGTCGGCGGGTTTTCGTCTGAAGTCGATTAATGCTGTATCCTGATTTCTTTGAAGAATTCTTATTCACTCAAGGTAATCTGATCAGAACACATGAAATTAGAGGGTGGTATAATCCGGGATGAGACAGCTATGGTGCAGCATATGGAAATAAGAGCAATACAGGGCGATATAACAAAGCAGAATGATGTCGAGGCTATAGTAAATGCCGCGAATGAATCTCTTTTGGGTGGCGGAGGTGTCGACGGGGCAATTCACTATGCTGCAGGACCGGATCTTTTAAAAGAATGCAGAACTCTGGGCGGTTGCAGGGTCGGCGAAGCCAAGATAACAGGAGCATATAACTTACCGTGCAAATACATTATTCATACCGTAGGTCCCAGGTGGCATGGCGGGAATAACAAAGAGGGAGAACTTCTTAATCACTGCTATAAAAGCTGTTTGGAACTTGCCATGCAGCACGGAATAAGAACGATCGCATTCCCGTCAATATCAACCGGTGCTTTCGGTTATCCTGTAGAAAGAGCTAATCTGGTAGCGGTCGGAGCTGTATACGATTTTGTCGAGAATAATCCTGATAAATTCGATCTGATCGAATGGGTATGCTTCGACAAAAACACGTTGAGATACTACAGTAATCAGATCGAACTTCACAAAGAGGGTTTTTATGAAGAGATAGATCCGGCTGCTAAAAAGGAAGAACTGATCTCACTTTTATCTGATCATAGCCCTGAAGTGCACACAAGTACCGATACAGGATTTGATTGGCTTGATGATGACGGTTATTCGATCATCATTAAGAGTGGTGATGAAGACCATCTGTATGTAGATTATAACGACGATGAGTTCACATTAGGATTAGGCAGCTGGCATTCTCATTACAGTCCTTACCGTAAAGAATATGAAGATCTGGTGAAAGAAATAAACAACATTCTCGACAATAGATCTGCTGCAGTTACGATCAGGTGCAACGGAGAATGGTTTGGTTCATGGATTACTCCGGCAGATAAATGTGTCGAGAAAGAGTTGATCATTGATGCCCGCAAAATAATGAGTAAGGGACAAATCGAAAAAGCGAAGAAAAACGGATATCAGATAGAATGTGAGTTTTTCGATAAGTCTAAGGACCTGATATTTACGATCCTGGAAACCGGGATAAAAGATCTTTCACCTGAAGAACGCTATTATTTTTGGATAATGGTGTCGCTCGGGTTTGTAAAAGAGCTTGAAGAATATATTGATGAATGCGTGACATATGACGGGGAAATAAGTGATCTCGTATTTGATCTTTATAATTCTGTTAAGGATAAAAATGAGCTTCAGCGCAAACTGTATCTGTCTTATGTAAATTGTGCTGATATAAACAAGGATAAAGTAAAGTCCATGATAATCCGTTTCTTTGATCGAATGCTTAAAGAGAATACCATGCTGCCAAGCAAAGTAGGCCGGTATCTGGGCGAGATCTATTTGAAGGATACTGCGTGGACGGATTTTGATATTATAAGCGAGGATTTTTCCCTGGCAGAGGACGGCATACTAAGCTATGAAGATGCCAAAAACAGGCTCTGTGATTACTTTAAGGCCGAATGCGGAAAAGCCCCGGAAAACTAATAAAGGTGAGAAGATAATGGAACAGCAGAAATCATTGATCGAAAGTTTTATAAGATATGCAAAGATAGACACACAGTCGGATGAGAATTCGGATACACATCCTTCTACGAAGAAGCAACATAAACTGGCAGAACTTCTGACAGATGAATTAAAGACCTTAGGTCTTGATGTCGATTACGATGAAGAGCACTGCTATGTGTATGCTTATCTGCCTTCAAACGGAAATGGTGATCCATCTGAGGATCTTGGCTTTATTGCGCATCTCGACACATCGCCTGCAGTTTCCGGCAAAGATGTAAAGCCGTTTATCATCAGCTCTTATGACGGTCATGATGATATCCTTGATCCTGATGAGTTTCCCGAACTCAAAGATCACATCGGAGAGGATCTGATAAGAAGCGACGGAACGACTCTTCTTGGTGCTGATGACAAGGCCGGAATAGCTGAGATAATGGAGATGTTATCTTACTTTAAAGCAAATCCCGATATCATCCACCGCGGAATTGCAGTCGCATTTACTCCCGATGAGGAGATCGGTGAAGGGACACTGTTTTTCGACCTTGACAGATTTCATGCCAAAAAGGCATATACCGTTGACGGCGGCAAGTTCGGGATCCTTGAATATGAATGTTTCAATGCCGCAATGGCGACCGTGGAGATAAAGGGAAGAAGTGTTCACACGGGAAGTGCCAAAGGACTAATGATCAATGCTTCGCTTGTCGCAAATGAGTTCATAAATCTCTTGCCTGATAATGAGACTCCGGAGACCACGGAAGGTTATGAGGGATTCTATTATCTGGACAGCATCAATTCAGAATGTGAATATGCACGCATGCAGTTTCTGATAAGAGATCACGACCTTGTAAAATTTGAAAAGCGCAAGGAATTCATGAAGGATGCAGTCTTCACTATTAACGAGCGGTACAAGACGGATCTTTGCAGCATTACGATCGAAGATCAGTATCCCAACATGGCATTATTTCTGAAAGATCATATGGACCTCATAGAACGCGCAGGAAAGGCCGTCAGTCATGCGGGAGGCATTCCTTCCTCCGAACCCGTAAGAGGGGGCACAGACGGGGCTGTATTGAGTTCCAGAGGGCTTCCGTGCCCGAACCTCCCGACAGGAGGATACAATTATCACAGCAGGTATGAATTTGCATCCGTGCAGGAGATGGTGAGATCACTTAATGTGCTTATCTGTCTGGCAGGTTGTGAGTGAATTAAATCAGCAGCTTTACACCCAGTTAAGACGGTCTTCGAATGAGACTTTAGTGCTGCCTTTTTCAACAGAACCGATCTCATAACAGTCGTAAGTCTTACTTACGTGTTCCATAATGCGGACCTTGTTTTTCACGGACGTGACTATTATTAGTCCAACGCCGCAGTTGAATGTTTTGAGCATCTCATCGTCGCTGATATTTCCGTTGTCGCGGATGTACTTGAAAAGGTTGCAGATCCTGATCTTTGACAGGTCGATCTTCGCGCTTAGTCCGTCAGGAATGATTCGGCACAGATTGCCTTCGATTCCGCCGCCTGTGATGTGGGCCATTCCGTGTATGGAGCCGTCACCGAAAAGATCCCGTACTGCTCTGTAATAAGGTGTGTGCGGCTTCATTATCTGTTCGATGAAAGACATGCCGTCGATAACATCTGTCTTGATCTGAGGCTTTTTATCCATGAGAAGACGGACCAGGGAATAGCCGTTAGTATGAAGCCCGTTTGAAGCGACGGCCAGGACCGCATCACCTTCTTTGATCGCCGAACCGTCTATGACCTTTGAGCGTTCAACTATTCCCGCGATGCTTGAAGTGAGCACATAAACACCGTGATCCACAACAAGGGGCTGGATGGATGTCTCACCGCCGACAAGAGAGCAGTCGTTCTCGCGGCAGGCATCGGATACGCCTTTAACGAGTGTCTTTATTGTATCTTTCTCGGCGTTGCCGCAGACGATGGTATCGAGTACCGCAAGAGGTCTTGCACCCATGACGATGATGTCGTTCACCAGATGGTTGATCATGTCATGACAGATCGACTCGGTATATCCGTATTCTATCGCGAGCTTTTGCTTCGAGCCCGGTTCCTCGGCCTTTAATACGAGGACCGGATCCTTGATCTCCGGGAACTTGATATCGTACAGAGAAGCAAAGGGACCGAGACCGTTTAAGACACGTCTGTCTTTTGTCTCGAGGCTTTTTTCCATTTCCTTTTTGATGGAATCCGTATAGGCGATATCAATTCCGGCTTTGCTGTAGGAAAGGCCTTCGTCCTCTTTTTCGCTGCCGGTCAGTATCTCATCAACTGACACTTCGAGGACGGTCGAAAGGTCCTTTAATATCTCAATGTTCGGAAATGCAGCGCCGTTTTCCCACTTTGAGATCGCCTGAAAAGACACGTTCAGCTTCTCTGCAAGCTGCTGCTGCGTAAGACCTAAGTCTTTTCGCTTTTCCACGATAAAACGCCCCATTTTCCTGCTGTCGATCATAGCTCAAGCACCTCCGTTTTTCCTAGTATAACCTCATATTTGCTCCGTCAACAATAACTGTTGGATTGAGTTTTCCTGATCAATTCAACCTGCAGTTGAGTTCTTTGGGAGCGTTTGTTTGACTTTTTATTGTTGAAGGAATTATGCCCTTCGTATAAAATATATTTTACTATTTGGAATAAGGAGAAAATCTATGAGAAAGGTGATATCAGTGATCCTGACTGCAGTGCTTCTGATATCTTCAACAGGCTTGACCGGATGCATGAGGGCCAGAAAAAGGTGGTATAAAGCCACACTGCAGTATTACAGCGACGGTGTAAACAACGGTTTTACGAAAGAATACAGCAATCTTTACGTGCCCGATGAGCTCAAGAACAAATACATTAAATCCGGATATTTGCTTTATGACCTGGATGGAGACGGTATAGAAGAGCTCCTTATCGGAATGATCGACGATGGAAATTACACTAAGTTCACCAACGTAATAATAAACCGCCGGGGATCAGGCCCCGACTGTGTGATCAGCGGTACGAACGGTTATTATGTTTATCTTTGCGCAGGCAATGTCTTAAGAGTTGATTCACCGCGCGGATCATCGACAGAGAAAGAATACTTAAAGTACGATTCGAAAAACAATTCATTTCTGGTTATTGACGGCGAAGGAAAGTATCTGCCGATGAAATGGGAGCTTACTGAATTCTGATCCTGTCTTTCTGACTTCTGTTACTTAACCTGTATTCTTCTTACCAGGGTTTTCCGATTGATAAATCCGGAAAGCTTTATTATTATTTTTCTTAAGTGAATAAAGCCGGACAACGACATGATGATTCAGACAGGGGTATTGGAATATGATCGTTCTTGTTAATCAGAAAAGTATCGGTAAGAATAAGCGGATCAAAACAGTTCCGCTTGAGTATAAGGATGTTCCCGGAAATGTTTATGACCTGATCGAAAAGACTGTAAGGATCATGGTCGATGAATTCTGCAAACGGGCAAAGAGCAAAGAAGCACCATTAAGTGAAGAACAGATAAAAGATCTTTCCGAGATAGGAAGGGTGTCTTTCGGCATCATTTACAACGATAAGATGCCTGATGTTGAAGAGGCGGTAAAGACGGCCATACTCGCTTACAGGGACGGTCTTGTTGCACTTTTTATTAACGATGAACTGATCGAGGTTAAGTCAAAAGATCCGACACCTACAGAAGAAGAACTTAAGGAATACAGGATAGAACTGCACGAGAATGATACTGTCACTTTTGTCAGGCTGACAATGCTGGCAGGACGTATGTGGTAATCAATAGAATATTTGGGGGTAAATCATGAGCGACGCTTACAGCATGTACAGTAAAGTTTCAAATAGGATCAAAAACGAGAGAGAAAGATTATTAGCAACAACGAACAGGGATTTTAAGTACCTGACAGATGAGATCATCGGAAGGAATACAGGCAATATCCCTGATATCGAAAAGAGGTACAGACGTGCGCTGAAAGACGGCAAGCCTTCCGCGTTCTACAAACAATATGATCAGGATCTGAGGAAGTTGATCGAGCCGGATCTGATCCCTCTTTTTTACTATGAGATCGACCGTGTAAATCTCTATCAGTACGACGATTCGATATACAGAAGAAACTTCAGGAGCACTGAATATTTAACGTATATAAAGATCATCAACAAGATACTGCTTCAGTTCATATATTTCTCGCTCCTTAAAGTCGATATGAATGACTATCTTCTCGAGAACATAACAGAGGAGATGAAGGCATATAAAAACATACAGTACTATGCTGTCGGCCATCCTTATGTTATTGCCGCAATGATCGATTCCGGCAATGAGCAGATCCGCAAAACACTTGAGGAAGTCGTGCTCGGTTCAGGCGGAAATGTCAGCGTCGATCTGATCCGCGGGATCTTCTTGTCTAGTGATGCCGAAATGTACAAGCTCATGGAAAAGCTGCTGCTCGCCGCACGTCTTCAGGAAGGCCTGAGGCAGGCCATATGCGAGAGCATGGACTTTGGTACAGTGGAAGCTTTTGACTATATGTTCAAGGTTATCCTGGATAACGATCTTCTGCGCTTCTCATCGGTGCAGCGCGCCATGGAGATGACCACAGGGATCCTCTCAAATGAGGAAAAGGGCGGCGACAGACTCACCAAAAAGCACGCTGAACTTGCAAGAAGATATCTCAATGATGAATCTGAACGCGAAAAGGCCTTTACAAGCGATGATCATATGGAGATCTTCATGGGTCTTTGGGCTATCGGCACAAGGAGCATTGAAGATGCAAGCAAAAAGGCGGAAGGACTCGTGTTTAACGGTGACCGTGAGCAGAGCCTTACGGCGATGTTTTTCCTTGCTCACTTCTGTTATGACACAAAGATCTTCATGAGGATATTAAAGGAAAAGAAAGACGAGCTCGATATCGTTACTCTTGCGATGACCAGGTTCCTCAGGAACAGTTCCCAGGCGGTATCATCTGTCCTTATGAAACCCGGCGGAAAATACCGTGATTATATTACGAACAGGGTCTTTGCGGATCCCGAATACTTTTTCGATAACAAGGATGAAGCAAAAGCAGCTTATTTCATTCTGAAGAATATAATGGCGCAGATTCCCAATAAGAAGATCGAGTATAAGGGACTTGTTTTTCCCTGGTATGACGTGGAACTTACAAAGACCGACTGCATAACCAGAATGGTCTACTGCGCAAGCGCATCGATGGATAAGACTCTTACTCTTGAAGTCGCAAAGGATATTACACTGGTCGACAAATGGGCCAGGGAGAACGCTTTGGCGATCCTCCTCAACGAACCTGAGAATAAGGAAGAATACGAGATCCTCACAAAAGAGATAGGCGATGCCGAAGAGCGTACAAGAGATCGTGCAAACAAGATGCTGATGCATGAACTGAAAAGAGATACGTCATATCTTGATCCTGAGATCGCCGCAAAGGAAGGCAAGCTCCCTGCTGTCTGCTACGGCATACTAGAAGATCTCTTAAGATTAAAGAGATCGGATCTCAGACAGAATGTGATCAACCTGCTCCTCACTCAGGACACAGAAGATAAAGTCCGTCTTTTCGAAAGACTCCTTTCCGATAAGAGCGAAGAAAAGCGCACCGCTGCTCTTGATATGATCCTGCTGATGAAGAAGGAGGATTCGCCGGTATTTTATCTGTCGACAGAAATAGTAAAGCAGATCTCTTCTCCTACGACACAGGAACAGGTCCTCATAGATGAGATCATGGGTTCTGACGGAAATACATCGGCAGGAATTGAAGAAGGGTACGGTATCTATGATCCCGGAGCTTCTTATTCTCCTGTTTTCGATCAGGCTTTTTTAAACGAATGTAATGAAGCATGGAATAATGTATTCCCTAACAAAAAGATCGGCAGGAAGTTCTTAGCTCCAAAGAAGAAATTCGATGACATGAAGATCCTTCAGGCGCTTGATGATCTTATCGAGAAGAATAAGGATCTCGAGTATGAAAGGTGGGGTACGAAGAAACTTTTGGGCAACGGTATCTTCGTATTACATTCCGATATTGCCAACACGGTTCCTTTCCCTGAACTTTGGAACAAGTTCTACGATGAATGGATAAAGACCCCGGAAGAACTTGTAAGAGTCGGATATCTTATTGCGAGAGCAGGCGATGCCGCAAGACTTAACAGTATCTCCGGTTTTAAAAAGTTCTGCAATTCATATGTGGAAGAATATTTCGGTCCCGAATTTCCTGCCGAAGAACTTCCGTTTAAGCACAAAAGCGATTTCGGTGCTTTAATGATCTATCTGTCAGAGAAATACAGCACAAGAGAACTCAAATCAAAGATCGGATGCGCAGTTGCTTATCATATTGCGAACTCCAAAGATGCAATGCTCTTCACATTCACCAAAAAGGATATAACGGAAAAGATATATGGATCTCTTGATAAAGATGTTTATATCAGAACACCTTTGATGGATAACGGTCTTAAGTATTTCATCAACGCCATGATCAAAGACAGCAAGTCATTCCCGGTCAAATATGCGCTCGTAAGAAAGTTCGACGGGGACTATCTGAAAGATGACAGTTTCTACAGAAATTATTCATACAGCAACAAGAACAGTTCAGGAAAGAAGCTCAATGTTCCTGACATCGGAGAATATATTGCAGCCTGTGCTGACGGCCTGATATCAGATGACTTCGTATATAAGAGGATCTTTGACGGGTTCGAGAAGGAAGCGCTCCAGCAGCTGTCTTCCGTTATCCTTTTCATACGCGAAAAGAACGACATAAAATCCACGAGAGTCAGAAGATTCGGTCCGGGTGTCAACCGCAATGTCGCAGAGTTCCTCGGAAGAAAGAACATCTTTGAGACCATTGATCCCGAGAATCTTTCCGAAAAAGAGAAGAAGATCCTGGAAAAAGCAGAAGAATGCTATGAGAAAGTGATCTCAGTCTGTGTCGGAAAAGAATTGAGAAGAGGAGATACTCCTACGGAGTTTTCCGAATTCATGACCAGTGTCGGAAGGATCTACGGACTTAATTATTTTGTCAGTATCCTCAAGGCTTTCGGAAAGAGTTCCTTCAGCCGATCACAGTATCTGTCATACGGCAGACTCACTTCGAAGGAGGATGTGCTCTCGCATCTTCTGGGTGTCTGTGTTCCCGACAGCCGTGACGGCGACGTAAAAGAGCAGGCCGCCAAGCTGAAGGATATGATCAAAGGCACTGACATCAAGGAAAAGCGCCTTATCGAAGCAGCACTGTTCTCACCCGAATGGATAGACATTATCGGCGAGTTCCTCGGTTTTGAAGGATTCCGTTCCGGATGCTATTACTTCATGGCACACATGAACGAGCGGTTCGATGAGAAGAGAAAAGCTTCCATCGCCAAGTATTCACCGATCTCCCCCGAGGAGTTCAACGCAGGTGCCTTTGATAAGACATGGTTTGACGAAGTCTATGAGGTATTGGGAGCAAAGAGATTTAATGAGATCTACGATGCCGCAAAATATATCTCCGACGGTGCGAAGCATTCACGTGCGAGAAAATATGCCGATGCCGCCACCGGAAAAATGGATGCGCAGAAGACAAAAGAAGAGATCATAAATAAGCGCAACAAGGATCTTTTGATGGCTTATGCGATCATTGACGGAAACGGGGAAGAGATCCGTGACAGATATTGCTACATAAGACAGTTCATCAAGGAGAGCAAGAAGTTCGGTGCGCAAAGACGCGCAAGCGAGAAGCTCGCCGGCGAGACAGCGATAAAGAACATGGCAACGGCTCAGGGTTATCCCGACGAGACGAGATTCATCCTTAAGATGGAGAACGACATCGCTACCGGACTTGCATCTTTCTGGGAGATGCAGAAGATCGGCGAAGTTGAGATGTGCCTTGTTGTCAGGTCAGGAAAAGTGGATATCAAAGTCGTTAAGGGCGGAAAGGAACTCAAATCGATCCCTGCAGCGCTCAAGAAGAATGAACTGGTATTAGATCTTCAGGAAGCAAAGAAGACTTTTACCGAGCAGTACAGACGCACCAGGATCATGCTCGAGGAGGCAATGGAGAATAAGACTGCCTTCAAGACAGCAGAGATCAATGCGATACGCGCAAATCCTGTCCTTGTTGACATGATAGATTCCCTGATCTTTGAAAGCGACGGACAGTTCGGTCTTTGGAAAGATCTTAATGCGAAGAAGGACGGGGATGTATTCGTTTCACATCCTTACACGCTGTTTAAAGCCGGTGTATGGAAGGAAATGCAGGCTCTTATCTTCGATAATGAGATCGCTCAGCCGTTCAAGCAGGCTTTCCGTGAGCTTTATGTAAAGACGGATGAGGAGAAGGACTGCTATGATTCAAGACGTTATGCAGGCAATCAGATCCAGCCTCAGCGCACTGTCGGAGTACTGAAGAACCGCCGCTGGATCGCGGATGTCGAAGACGGACTGCAGAAGGTCTATTACAAGGAGAACATCATCGCCACTATCTATGCTCTGGCAGACTGGTTCTCTCCTTCGGATATCGAAGCACCGACACTGGAATGGGTTGCATTCCTTGACCGCAAGACAGGACAGCCGATACAGATCAAAGACGTTCCGGATATCCTTTTCTCGGAGGTTATGCGTGATGTTGACCTGGCAGTAAGCGTTGCTCATGCAGGTGAAGTCGATCCCGAGATGTCTCATTCCACTGTTGAGATGCGCAGGGCAATCGCCGAGTTTACATGCAAGAGCTTCAAGCTCAAGAACGTTACCTTCACAGATTCACACGCTCTCATCAAGGGAGAACGCGGCAGTTATACAGTACATTTGGGAAGCGGCGTCATCCATCTCGAAGGAGGCCTCATGATCAACGTTCTTCCTGTTCATTCACAGAAGAGAGGAAGGATCTTCCTGCCGTTTGTTGATGATGATCCGAAGACCGCTGAGATCATATCAAAGATTCTTCTTTTCGCTGAAGACAAGAAGATAAAGGATCCGTTCATCCTGAACCAGATCGTGTAACAGCAGAACTGATAAAGCTTCTTTTTAAGAGTAAGTGATCACCTGGTGACCGAAGGTATTCTTCAGCCAGGTGCCGCTGCTGTTTTCGGAATCCGGGAATGCGATCGTGTTCGGGTCGCCGTCGGAGATATATCTCTTGCCGTTGTTGAGCTGGTTAAAGTTATCTTCGATATCCCAGTATTCACCGTTGTTGTCGTAACCGCGGATCCTTCTTATCGCAGTGTGGTTATAGTCTCTTACAAAAGGCGAGTAGGATCTTGTCCATGCGCAGAGAAGCGTGGCTTTGGTCGTATATGAAAAGCCTTCGTATGTTCCGGAAAAGATCTTACTGTACTGCGGTTTATCATCGCTTATCGATTCGGGCGAGCCGTAGGGCAGAGCGACGATGTTGACGTACTGTCCCGGGATGATATCGTTGAGTTTTTTATACATGTAGCCGACCTGTTTTTCGATCTCGTCAGGTTCACAATCGCCGAGTTTTGCGTGATCTCTTGTGTGATTGCCGATGTCATAGCCGTTGTCGACCATCCATTTCAGGACTTTGCGGTCGTTTTCCTCACCGTTCTCGAAAAGCTGGTCATTAAGGAAGAACGTTGCCGTTACATTGTAATCTGGATATTCGGCCTTGATCTTTTCCAAGATCCCGATAGCGCATGTCGGATCAAATTCAGGTGTTCCGTCATCATTCCATCCGCTTAAGACCACATCCCTGATCCCGTCGTCGAATGTAAGGATGAGCGGGCTGTAACCGAAAGGCACATCTATATATCCGTCGACAAAATCGGTAAGTCTCATCATACGGTATCCCATCTGATAATAGCTGCGAAGATCTGCTTCGAACGCTTCAGATGTCCTGTTGTATCCGTCCTTGTCGACATTGCCGCCGGTGTATTGAGTCTCAGCGTTTGTCATACCGTAGATGCGGTGATACATGAGGATCGGAACCGAATTGAGTTCATTGATCCCGGCGTTCTTATATTCGTCTGCGGTATAAGTTACAAAAGCACTTGTCTCGGGAGTGGTCTCCGTAGTTGCCGCCGTTGTAGTCTCGATCGTGGTCTGGACGGTCGTCTCTGTAGTTTCCTCGGTGCGGCCGCATCCTGCAAGCAGCATAAAAGTCATTGATGCAACAAGTGAAAAGATCGTAAGTTTTTGTGTTTTCATATCCGGTCCGGCTTTATTCCATTTAAAATTTCAGGTCTGAGGCATATGCTCAAACGTGATAATTATACCACCCTCCCGAAAATATCCCGGATGACTTTAAATGAATAACTTAATCTGAAGTGAATAGTCAGTTATCCGATGAGACGAGCTTGCCTGCTTCTTCAGGCGGCATCGGTCTGCCCCATACATAACCCTGAACAAAATCGCAGCCGATCTTCTTAAGGACTTCAACCTGTTCCGTTGATTCGACACCTTCGGAGATGACCTTGAGGTCGAGGATATGACCTAAGGAGATGATCATTGCGATATACTGTCTGGAAGAGCTGCTCAGGCTCATGCGGTCGATGAAGGATTTGTCGATCTTCAGAATGTCTGAAGGGAAACTGTTCAGATAACTTAAAGAGGAATAACCTGTTCCGAAGTCATCGATCGCAACCCGAAGACCCAATGCCTTGATCTCATCGATGCGCTGCAGGGCTTTCTCGGCAGAGTCGATCATGATGGATTCGGTTATCTCGATCTCGATACGCTCAGGGGATACATCATGAGTCTCAAGGATCTTCCTGATATCTTCCATGAAAGTGTTCTTCATGAGATGCCTTCCGATATGTTAATGCTCATTGTGATGTCAGAGCCGGTCTCTTTGGTAACTTTTTCGATGAAGTCCACTGCAAGCTCAAAGACACGCAGATCGATACGGTCAACAAGTCCGGTCTTTTCGGCTACCGGGATGAAATCCGCAGGGCTTATGAATGCCCCGTCATCATCTGTCATACGGGCAAGAGCTTCAAAGCCTCTCAGGTTGTGGTCCATGTCGAACTGAGGCTGGAGGTGGAAGAAGATCTTGTTGCCGCTGATCGCTGACCTTAACTTGCGCTCGATATCAAGGAACTTCTCGTTATTGAGCAGGCCAGGCGTGAATCTTAAGATCCTGCTGCCGCTTCCGGTTTCTTTAACTTCATGAAGCGCAGCATCGGCATAGATATAAAGGTTATCGACATTATCCGTGTCATCAGGATAGATGATATAGCCGAAGCATGCTGTCAGATAGTAGTCGCAGTCATCTATAGTGATCTTCTTTTCGAGTTCTGTCTTATAGGCATTGATCGTTTTCTCGATGTCAGAAGCAGAACCGTAATTGCTTATTACGATCATGAACTCATCGCCTGAGTTCCTGGCAACAAAGTCAGATGTCCCGGTCTTTCCGGAATCTGCCAGTTCTCTCCATCTTTTCGCGACTTCCGTAAGGACCAGATCGCCTGTATCGTGTCCCATGGTATCGTTGATGCTCTTGAAGTTATTGAGGTCGATAGAGACGATTGCAAAATCCTCATTGTGTCTGTGAAGATCCGATACGAGCTCTCCGCATGCAAAGCGGTTAGGGAGCCCTGTGATCCTGTCTGTTACAGCCTGTTCGCGGATCCTCTGCTGGTAGTTGAGGATCTTACGGTTACTGAAATAGATGATCGATATTACGCCGATGATCATGATCGTTGAGAAAAAGCCCGGAAGTGAAGCCATATTGCCGCGGACAAAGACATTTACGATCATCATCGGGAACTGAACAAGCAGCAGGAATAAAGAGATGATGTAACCCGGCTTGCGGAACAGCATGACAAGACAAAGTATACAGACATTGCTGAGCGTTGAAAAAACACCGGCAAAAGCCGAATAAGCGACCGGCATACCGAAAATGAATATGGCTCCGGGAGTCGTCGATGACTTTAAGACCAGGAAATGGGCGATCCCGAAGAGCAGCAAAAGGAGAATAAAGGCACTCTTGGGCGCCTCCTTGTTAAGGGAGAGGTTTTTTAATGTCTTATCAATGTTATTGCTTTTACGGCCCATGAAAGATCACCCTTGCATCGCCAGTTTCAGATATAATACGGACATTATATCAGGCTGAAAATACCTAAACCTGCTTGAAAGTGTTTCTAACGTAACCATACTGATTATAAACTGTAAATTAAGAGTTAACACCTATTTCCACTGTTTGCGGTATTCCCTTGGTGACATTTCAAAGAATTTCCTGAATGTCTCGGCCATATAGCTTACTCCTCCGAAGCCCGCAAGCTCAGCGATCTCGGTCATGGACATAGTGCTCGACCTTAACAGTTCGGCGACTTTCCTGCACCTGAAATGCATCAGATAATTGATCGGTGATTCGCCGACATACTGATTAAAGAGCGTGTTGCACAGGGATTTGCTGATATTGCCGCTTGATGCTATATCGCCTAAAGTTATCTGTTTCTGATAAGAATAAGAAATAAAATACATCATGGACTTAAATGACTGGATCCTCGGGTCTGACACTGTCTCTTCCGCAGCCGCGCCCAGAGCCTTGGCCTGTTTTCTTATTATGTCCCATATCTGATAGAACTGTTTTGTGATCTCGAACGGATCGTGCCTTATCTCAGGCAGCCCGAGAACCAGATCTCTTAAGGGTTCCGTGTGTTCATTTATGTAGCGGAATCTCAGGTAGGGAAGATCCGGATTATCAGTAATCGGCTTTATTGCCTGCATCTCGACTGCAACGGAATTTGTAAGGATACTCGGGTGCAGGACACAGATGACATATTTGGCGGTCCCGCCATTGACACATATGTTGTAGTGTATCTGGTTGGAATTGACGACTATCGTGTCCCCTTTTCTCAAAAGCAGTTCCTTGCCGTTAACAAAATAGAGGAGCTGCCCCTCTTTTATGGTCATTATCTCGATGTCCTCATGAAAGTGCGGAACACCTTCCCATGTGACTTTAGGTGCGATCCAGCCGTCGTAGATATAGGAAGGAAAATTCGGATCATCGTAATTAACGACCTCCGAGCCGTCTTCACGCTTAATGATGAGGCCCATTGCTTCCAGCTTCATAACAATATTTCTCCTCTGAGACAAAAATCATAACTATCTTCCACGACTGTGTAAGATAGTTATAAGAATCAGGCAATTATGCGGTGTTATTACATCGATACAAACAATATACTTGCAATTGAACAAAAAGGGAAGAGGAAATTACCTATGAGTGAAATAACCGGAAATGAAGCAGTAGTAATGAAGAATGTCTGCAAAGACTTCAAGGTTTTAAACCGCCATGAAGGCCTGAAGGGCAGCATAAAGGATCTCTTTTCGAGAGACTATAAGACCGTGTCTGCCGTAAAAGATGTGTCAATGACAGTTAATAAAGGTGAGATAATCGGCTACTTAGGCCCCAACGGAGCGGGCAAATCCACGACCATCAAGATGATGACCGGAGTATTGGAACCCACAAAAGGCGAACTGCTTGTAAACGGCAAGGTGCCTTACAAGAACAGGACCGAGAACTGCGAGCACATCGGCGTTGTATTCGGTCAGAGAAGCCAGCTATGGTGGTCACTGCCGCTGATAGAATCATTCAAGCTCTTAAGGGATCTTTATATGGTACCCCGGAAAGATTATGAGGAGATGCTGGATCTTTACCGTTCGCTCGTTGATATCGAGCCGGTCCTTCATAAACCCGTAAGGCAGATGTCTCTGGGTCAGAGAACGTTGAGCGATATCCTTGCGGCCTTTCTGCATAATCCAGCGGTCGTATTTCTTGACGAGCCGACGATAGGCCTGGACGTGTCAATGAAGTCAAAGATAAGAGAGCTTATCCTTGGTCTTAACAAAGAGAAGAACACGACGGTTATCCTTACCACTCATGACATGGGCGACGTCGATGCCCTGTGCAGGAGGATAGTCATAATCGATAACGGAACGAAGATCTACGACAACGATATCGATCACCTTAAGACCTACTTCGGTTCGTACAGGACATTAAAGCTCAAGCTTGCCGATGACACCTGGGAGGAACATCTGATCGATGAGAAGACCACCGATGTCATGGATGTGATCATGGAAAAACAGAAAGAGAAAAAGATAAAGGATATCAAGATCCTTGAGATCTCCACCGAGGAGGTCATCAGGAAGATCTATGAAGGGGGCGCAAAATGAATCCTAAAAGATTGCTCGCTATAACAAGAGCAGGGATCATGGAGTCATTGCATTTCAGGCTTGGCATATTTGTTACGCTCTTTGCAAACCTCATATATCTTGTTCTTGTCTATTATCTCTGGAAAGCCATCTACGCTTCCTCGGGAACGGATGTCGTTAACGGCATGACTTTCTCAGACACAATGATCTATCTTATCCTTGCAACGGCTCTGTTTAACTTCCTGGAGATGTTTGTCGTCTGGGATATGAGCAGATCGATCCAGTCGGGAAAGATAGTCCTTGATCTTTTAAAACCTATGCGATTCAGAAAATACACTTTCTGGAGCTACACCGGAAACCATGTTGTCCAGTTCATCCTGACGTTTGTCCCCACATTCATCGTGGTTATGATCGTTACGGGCGGCGCGATAAAGTTCGGTCTGAACCTTCTCTGGTTTATTGTTGCGACGGTCCTGGCGCTTTTGATCAATTACAACATCGAGATGCTCGTGGCACCCGTATGCCTGTTTACCGAATCAACATGGGGAATCAACATCGTCAAAGAGACGATCGTCCTGCTGTTGTCAGGAGCGACGATCCCGCTGGCATTCTTCCCCGAAAAAGCCAGGACGGTCGTTCAGTATCTTCCTTTCAGGGCAGTATACGATATACCTTTGTCGATCCTTCTTGGCAAGAGCGGATCTGATACATGGCAGGGGCTCGCAGGTCTTTTCGGACTTCAGCTCATATGGCTTGTTGTGCTTACGCTGGCAGGCAATCTGTTCTGGAACTGTGCGGTGCGGAAGATCACCGTGAACGGAGGCTGATATGCGTAAAAGAGGATTAAAGTTTTATACGAGTATATACAGGAAGATCCTTGTCCAGGATCTTAAGAGCAAGATGAGCTACAGAGCTGATTTTGTCATCTCGACATTCGGCATGATCATGACCAATCTGTCCGGCTTTGTGACTTTCATGATCCTGTTCCAAAATTTTCCGACGATCAACGGGTGGGATTACTACAACATGCTGTTCCTCTACGGTTTCTCGCTTGTCGCGCTGACACCCGTACAGTGCTTTTTCGACAACAATTGGAACCTCAGGTTCATGGTGCAGAGCGGTGACTTTATCAAGTACTGTTTCAGACCGGTCAATGTGTTCTTCTATTTCATGTCCGAGGTGTTCGATGTCAAAGGACTGGGCCAGCTCGCATTCGGTATAGGCACCATAGTCTATGCATGGATAAAGATAGGAATTCCGGTAACTTTTTTCGTTATCGTAAAGCTGATCTTATTCCTTATCACAGCATCACTGTTCATGATCGCGATCATGAATTTTGCAGCCGCAACATGTTTCTGGATCAAGGGTTCAGGCTACGTGATGGTCATCATGTTCCGCTTCAAGGATTTTGCGAAATATCCTTCGAGCATCTTCCGTGGTGTTTTCAAGGTGATATTCACTTTCATAATCCCTATTGCATTCATCGCCTACTATCCGAGCCTCGTCATCTTATCACCTGACAATGTTCCGGTCTTATCCTGGATCGCACCGCTGTTCGGAGTGTTATGCTTTTATCTGAGCTACAGGTTCTGGATGCTCGGTGTCAGGAAATATGACTTTACCGGTTCATAACCGCTTATATGGAGGATATTAAAATGAATGATCTGGTTAAGATAATCAAGCAGACTGTTGTCCCGAATTTCCTTAATATCAGGACTTCAATAATGGCATACGACAGGGATGCTCTCTGCTGCGGAGCGCCATGCTGGAGATGGGCATATCACGCGCTCCATTCGGCAGACAAGTGGTTTATAAATCCCAATGTCTACGAAGAGCCGTCTTTCCATGTCGAAGGTCTTGATAACCCTGATAATCCGTCATCTGTCGTGCTCTCCGACGAACAGCTTTTGAAGTATCTGGATTCGATCGAAAAGAAGACTTTGGATTATCTTGATACGCTTGACGATTCAATGCTCTATGAATGTCCCAAAAACTGCAAATTCACAAGGATGGAACTTGTCCTCCGTCAGTACAGGCATCTGTCATTTCATACGGGTATGTTAAACGGTCAGGTCGCAGCCAGCACGGGTAAGTTCCCGATGTGGGTATCAGATGCGGATAAGTATGTCGACGACGGAATATTTTTCGGGCGCTACAGAAAGGGTCAGACACAGATCTGACAGGAAAACAGGCATAAAAGCAGACCACTCCTGCCTGTGATAAAATCACGGGTAAAGGAAGCCTTCAACATGATCGACTATATCAGAGAAAACCTGAGTTATTACGGCATATACTACAGACTGCTGTTCAAGACCAAAAAGGAGATCACCCCCGAACATGTATCTTTCGGAGGTGATAAGGAACAGTATTTCCTTTACTATGAGCCCGTAAAACCTGTCAGCGGCAAGATCGTTTTCTGGATACACGGCGGCGGCTGGAATGCCGGCAATCCGAAGTTCTTTGACTATGTCGGACAGAATATGGCAAGGGCCGGTTACCGCTTTATCTCGACCGGTTACCGTTTATCACCGAAGAATAAATACCCTGCGCAGATAGAAGATGTCTGCGCGGGGTTTAATGCTGCCATAAGATTCCTGAAAGACAAGGGTATCGATACATCAAAGATCATAGTCTCGGGTCCGTCTGCCGGAGCTCACCTTTCATCGATCCTGTGCTACAGCAAAAAGGTGCAGAAAGAATATAAAGTTGATGTATCTGAAGTAACAGGCTATGTCGGATTCGGAGGTCCCTACAGCTTCAGAAAGAACCAGTCCATGACCTTGAAGATGCTTATGGGAATGCTTTTCGCGAAAGGATATGACAGAAGAGAAGCAGAACCGTGGTCACTCATGGATAAGAGCAATATCCCCATGCTCCTGATACAGAGCAGACATGACGGCCTCATAGAGTTTGAATGCGCAGAAGATTTCCGCGACAAGGCAAAGACCTTAGGCAACAAATGCGAGATCTACGAAGTCGAAGACAGGAAAAACACCCATTCGTGGTACACGGCAGGATGCTTCCTGTTTAACCGTGAAGAGAATAAGACTTTAGACAGGTTCATGACCTTTATTGAGGAAGTCTAAAACAGGGGCATCTCATTGAGAAACCCCTGATAAGTTCGTTTGAAATATTGATTTATATGCTTCAGTCAAAAGTAAAGCAGTCGAAAACAGCTCTTTGCTCACTGTCTTCAATATTAAATCCGAAGTATAGTGCATGCTTGCCTGTGACTGTTTCTGAAAGGTCTATAGTGATCTCGGAAGAATCGCTTTCTGTCTTGGCGGATGCTACAACTTTTCCGTCATAGGAATCGGTCATGACACTTACCGTTGATCCTTCCGGGAAGCTGCCTGTCAAGGTAACTTTCGAAGCGCCGGTATCACCGAAATTGATAAACTTGAATCCGATCGTTGCGCCGCTCTGGATGTCTACGACAGGAGAAGAATCTCCTTCGTAAACAGGCTGGATGTGTGCAACTCTGACATCCTTGTTCGTGCCTTCGGCATTGTCCTGATACATGGGTTTTCCCTTGCCGTCGTACATGTGGCATGTATATCCTGCAGAGATCAGGGAGAATGCATCAAGGCCGTTAAGGTTAAAGCCCTGTGATGTTGCATCGACAACGTCAGAGCTTACAGGCTCGCCGTTCTCGTATCTGATCTTGCCGATGAAGATCTTTCCGTCCTTATCAAGTGCGATGTCAACCGGCTCGACCATTGCCTGACGTGAATACTCGTTACAGCCGGTCTGTCTGTGATAGAAGATGTACCACTGATCCTTGACCTTCATCAATGAGCCGTGATTGTTGCCCCACTGATAAGTCATGATGCCGTTGCCGTCAGGTCCTGTTATGACTTCGCCGCCGTTGAAGCTGATGTCTCCGCCTCTTGTGTAATCACCGAGAGGGGAATCGCTCCACTGGTAGGAGAGGAAGCCGTTGCAGCTGTTGAACACGCCGAGATCCGGTCTCGGATACTCATAACGCTTTGAATATACCAATACATATTTGCCGTTGATCTTACGGGGGCTTGATGCTTCAAAGAATCCGTCCTCGGGGATAACGTGGCCGTCATCTTCCTTGATCCAGAAAGGCTTTGAATGGCCGATGATGTGTCTTCTGACAGTCTCTTTCTTTATAGTGCACATATCATCGTTGAGTTCAGCCGCATGGCACTCGCAGAAACCCCAGAAAGCATATACTTTTCCGTCATCATCAACCAGGATGCCGGGATCAAAACCGAGTTCTGTCTTGACCGGATTTTCGAAAGGACCCCAGGGGCACTTTGATGTAACGAGCATGATGGATGAGCCGCGGTTCTCGGCTGCGTACATAAAGAAGGTGTCACCTTTTTGCACAACATCAGGTGCATAGAGATCGCCGCCGTCGGATGCGGTATAGCAGATCCCGTGGCATGTCCAGTTGGTGGGATCATCCACAGGTGCTGACCATGCGACATAGTCTGGTCCGCAGTAATCTGTTTTCTTGGTATCGTGGGATCCGTACAGATAGATCCTGGTCTCGCCGTTATATGTGAATACGCGCGGTTCGCCGTCCGGAACATGTTCCCAGAGCGGCATATACGGATTGGCGCCTTTTACCATTTTTTTGTTATCCATAGTCAACACCTCGTCATTTAAAACTATCCTATGCTACATCATTATCTGTAAATATGTAAATGGATAATCAATATCCATATGAAATGAGCCTAGAGACTTAGCCTGCTGCCCGGACAGTTTATAAGGCTGAATGTTAGCACAGGCTAAAAACAGAGGCAGAGTTAAGACATATACGGCGAGGAAAAGCCGGTAAAGTTCTGCTCTTATGGTTTTGTATTGACAAGTTAGCATGGACTAACTATAATGTGGAGCGAAAGCAGGTTAGGATCCATGAGTGACAATGAGAAAGCATTAAATCTGGCGGGACTTAAGGCCGGAGAAAGCTGTATTGTGGAAGCGGTCGGCGGTGAAGGCGCGCTCAGACAGCATATGCTGGACATGGGAATAATTCCCGGTGTCAGGATCACGGTCGTTAAATTCGCTCCCATGGGCGATCCTGTTGAAGTCAGGGTACATGGTTATGAACTCTCTTTAAGATTAGATGATGCCGAGAATATCACCGTCAGAGATCCCGGGAAGGCTTATGAGAATGACGATACCGAGAAGCGTAAGCATAAGGAAAAAGTTGCTCACCCTAATCTCGGTGAGCCGGGTATCCATCACGACAAAAAGCATGAGAATCCCCTGCCTGACGATCACGTTTTGTCTTTTGCCCTGGTAGGCAACCAGAACAGCGGAAAGACAACACTTTTTAACCGCCTTACCGGTTCAAACCAGCATGTGGGTAATTTCCCCGGTGTTACGGTCGACCGTAAGGACGGTGCGATAATCGGTCATGAGAAGACGGTCATAACGGATCTTCCGGGCATATATTCAATGTCTCCGTATTCAAAGGAAGAGATCGTATCCAGGGATTTTGTACTCATAAATAAACCTGATGCCATAATCAATATCGTTGACTCGACCAATATTGAACGCAATCTTTATCTGACGATGCAGCTGCTTGAGACTGACCGTCCTGTAGTCGTTGCTCTTAACATGATGGATGAGCTGACCGGAAACGGCGGATCCGTCGACATCAACAGAATGGAGCAGCAGCTCGGTGTGCCGGTCGTTCCGATCAGTGCTGCAAAGAATCAGGGTATCGGCGAGCTTATCACGCATGCCATCCATATCGCCAAATATTGCGAAAAGCCGCTCGAACAGGACTTCTGTGCACCTGACAGTCCTATCCATAACTCAATACATGCTGTCGAGCATCTGATAGAGGAAAAGGCGGCAAACAACGGACTGCCATTAAGATTTGCAGCGTGCAAGGCTTTGGAAGGCGATGAGCTCATACTTAACCAGCTTGGGCTTGATGACAACGAGAAAGACCTTTTAGAGCACATAAGAGTCAAGGTCAGCAAGAAGACAGGTCTTGATCCTGCGGCTGCAGTTGCGGATATGAGATTTGCATACATAATGGGTCTTTGTGAGCAGTGCGTGACAAAGCCGAAATATAACAAGGAACGCGCAAGAAGCGAGAAGGTCGACAAAATCCTGACAGGCAAGTTTACCGCGATCCCGATCTTCATCCTGATAATGGCAGCGGTATTCTTTTTGACATTCAATGTTATCGGCGCAGGACTTCAGTGGCTTCTTGAACAGGGTATAGATAAACTTACCGAAGTGACGGATACTGCGCTTACCAATGCAAACGTAAATGATGTTATTCACAGTCTTATTATCGACGGAATTTTCGAAGGTGTCGGAAGTGTATTGAGCTTCCTTCCTATCGTGGTCGTAATGTTTTTCTTCCTGTCGCTTCTGGAAGACAGCGGATATATCGCGCGCATCGCATTTTTCATGGACAAGCTCTTAAGAAAGATCGGCCTTTCGGGGCGCTCTATCGTACCTTTGCTGATCGGATTCGGATGCACTGTGCCTGCGGTCATGTCTACGAGGACGCTTCCTTCTGACAGAGACCGTAAGATGACCATCATCCTTACACCTTTCATGAGCTGTACGGCAAAGCTTCCGATATATGCATTCTTTGTAAGTTCCTTCTTCCCCGGACAGGGCGGAATAGTAATGACGGGACTTTATCTGCTCAGCATCGTGATCGGCATACTCATTGCTTTCGTATATAAGAAGGTTCTCTTCAAAGGTGAGGCTGCACCGTTTGTAATGGAACTTCCGAATTACAGGCTTCCTTCTATCAGAAGCACGCTGCAGCTGATGTGGGAGAAGGCAAAAGACTTCCTGCAAAAGGCATTTTCGGTGATACTCATCGCAACTGTAGTTGTATGGGCCCTCCAAAGCTTTGATATGAGACTTAATCTCGTATCCGATTCGCAGTCGAGCATTATGGCAATGATATCCGGATTTATCGCGCCGGTAATGAGACCTCTGGGTCTTGGTGACTGGAGGATAACGACATCGCTTATCAGCGGATTTATGGCCAAAGAAAGCGTCGTTTCCGTACTCGAAGTTCTCTTTGGTTCAGAGGGCGGCATTACGGCGGTATTAGGAACGATCGAAGCAGGAACTCTTCTGATATTCAGTCTTTTATACACTCCCTGCGTAGCTGCCATTGCATCGGTCAAGCGTGAGCTGGGCTGGAAATGGGCAGGCGCACTGGTCATCTGGCAGTGCATTCTCGCATGGATCGTAAGCTTTTTATTCAGGCTCATAATGCTGGCTGTCACAGGTGCTTTATGAATCCCGCTGATATTGTTCTGATAGTTGTAATAGTCCTTGTTATAGCTGGTGCTGTTGCACTTGCGGTCAGAAGGAAGAAGAAAGGATCTTCCTGCTGCGGTGACTGCTCGAAATGCAGGAGCAAATGTCCTTCTGATTGAAGATCCGCTATTTATCCTTATTTTCGGATCAAATAGTGCACATTATTAAGATTTATGCACTATTTGATATTTGTTTGAGGCCTGATAGTGCATTTCTTCCGGTTTTTCTGAAACATCTGTTGAGTTATAAGGCAACCTCATGATCAGGAGATCTTTCTGCCTGGTTCTCTCTGCGTGAATCCGATGCTGAGAGGAGAGGTTGTTGCTTTGTGCCTGATCGGTTTCCAGCCCGGGTTAACGAAGAGAGCGGCAAATGAGATTGGAATGTATGTGAGCATGAAGAGAGGGAAAGAGAATGCCGAGAAGACCTTTCTTGATGCCGGAGCAGCAATGTTCTTCCATTCTGTAATGAGCGTTACCGTGCCGAGGACAAAGAGCATCGAACATGCATTGAATACTGTCTCGAATAAAGACCAAAGCGCGATAGTGATATCTCCGCCTGTAACGGCACCGATCGTTCCGTAGAGCAGATTGCAGGTAATCGATATCGCGGTAAGGATGAATGCGGGCATGATGTTCATTGCCATATCAAAAGCCGAGAAGTTGCCGCGGAACATTTCAGAGATCAACGTCTTTCCATAGCGCTGGAAAACCTGTATGTAACCTCTTGCCCAGCGCATGCGCTGTGTGACGGACTGCTTTAATGAAGTGGGCTGCTCATCGTAGAAAACCGCGCTTCTGCAGAAGGCTATTTTGCGGCCTTTGCATACTCTGTTTATCGTGAATTCAATATCTTCGGTCAGAAGGTGGAACGGCCAGCCTCCGATGTCTTTTAATACGTCAGAGGAGAAGAAGAATCCGGTTCCGGATATCGCTGCGGATACTCCGAGCTTATACCTGGGATAGTTAAGATACATGGATTCTCTTAAGAACCAGAGGCCGTACCCTGAACTGATCCAGTTATCACCGTAGTTCTTTGTATTGCGGTATGAAGTGATGACTTCATTGCCCTCAAGATGACATAAGTGCATCTGTTCGATGTAATCAGGAGAGAGTATGTTGTCGGCATCGAAAACAAAGAATCCGTCGAAACCTTCCGGATAATCACGTCTTATCTCTTTTAACAAAGCTTCCATTGCATAGCCTTTGCCGATATATCTTTGCGATGAACGGGTATAAGCCACTGCACCGTGACGGACTGCTTCACCGTAAGTGTCGTCGGTGCAGTTGTCAGCCATGACAAATGTGGTGACACTGCCCTTATAAGTCTGGTCATTGATGCTGTCTATAAGCTGGCCGATAACGTTGTCTTCGTTTCTGGCACAGATAAGCACAGCATAGTGCTTATCTGTGCTTCCTGATGACTTATCACGGGTCTTATCTGCCTCCTCTGAAGATATCTTTGCAGATGAGATGCGTTTTTTCCCGCGGCGCTGTTTCCAAAGCGAGACAGGAACATAGATGAACTGGTATGAGTAGCAGACAGCGAAGATCGCGGTGATAATGAAGTTGATGATTCTGATCGTTTCCATAGTATTATTCTCCCCGGACATCATTATCACAAAGCGGGCCTTAAGAAGTTAGTAGCGCGGACATTAAGATTTTCTTAAGTTCGGGTTTTATGCGGCTCTTTGTTCATGTTGTCAGCCAAAGTATAGAAAACGGTCATTTGCGTCTCCATTTTATCTGCTTACATAATGCTTACACCTTTGTCACATTTGTTTATGTGTTTGGCGGGGCTATAATATAAAGACAGATACGGGACTATATCAAAGACAAAAGGTGTATATATGGCTTTTAAGATCGTTCGAAATGACATTACTCTTATAGAAGCTGATGCGATAGTAAACACGGCCAATCCCGGACCGCTTTACATGGCAGGAACTGACAGCGCAGTCTATGAAGCGGCAGGTGCCGAAAAGCTTCTTGAAGAAAGACAAAAGATCGGACCGATCAAAGAAGGACAGACAGCTGTCACACCTGCTTTTGGTCTTCCTGCAAAATATATAATCCACACTGTCGGTCCTGTCTGGGACGGCGGCGATAAAGGCGAGAAAGAGATCTTAAAGAACTGTTACCTTAACTGTCTGAATAAAGCTGTTGAGTTAGGGATTGAGAGCATAGCATTCCCGCTCATTTCAACAGGCGTAAACGGTTTTCCGAAAGCCGAAGCGTTATTGACCGCGACATCGGTCTTCAGCAGCTTTTTGTCTGAACATGATATGGATATAACGCTCGTTGTTTTCGATAACGAATCATTCACTTTATCAGGCAGGATCTTTGCCGGTGTGGATCAGTTTATCGACGAGAATTATGTGGAAGAAAAAGCTGTCGAAGAATATCCGGATGAGGAAGTCCCGTTCGATCTTCCGAACTTTTGCCTTCCTCCGGAAGATGCTGCAAAAGAACCGCGCTTAAGCAGACGCGAAAGAAGACGTGCGCGCCCTAAGTTTTTGCGTGCCGAAGAATCAAGATCCGCACCGCCTGATATGGATGCATGCATGGGTGGTGCCATGGGCGGCGCTGCGATGGCATCAGCAGCTCATATGGCAGCCGCAGCTCCTGTAAGAGCAGGTCCGGTGTCGGTAAAAAGATCTCTTGAAGATGTGGTTAAGCAGGTGTCGGAAACCTGGTCAGAGAGCCTTCTGCGCATGATCACCGAGAAAGGCTATACCGACATCGAAGTTTATAAGCGCGCGAATGTTGACCGCAAGCTCTTTTCGAAGATAAGGAGCAATAAGGATTACAAACCCAAAAAGCCCACTGCACTTGCTTTTGCACTGGCATTAAAGCTCAATGTCGATGAGACAAAGGATTTTCTTGGACGCGCGGGTTACGCACTGTCAAAATCGAGTGTTTCCGATCTTATAGTCGAATACTTCATCGATAACGGAGTATATGACATAATGACGATCAATCTGGCGCTATACGAACACAATGAACCGCTGTTGGGTTAATTAATCAGAGCATAAAAATGTCGCTTCTCAGGCGACCACCCGTATCATTATCCGACCTATACTGAAGCCACGATAAAACAATCGCGGTAAGCGGGAAGAAAGTGAGGAAACGGAAATGAAAAAGGGATTGACAGAGATCGTATTCATCCTTGACAGGAGCGGATCGATGAGCGGACTTGAGAATGATACGATCGGAGGCTTCAACGCCATGATCGAAAAGCAGAAGAAGGAAGAGGGAGAGGCACTGATATCCACGGTTCTTTTCGACGGACAGGTGGAAGTGCTGCATGACAGAGTTCCTCTTAAGGAGATCGAACCCATAACCGAAAAGGAGTATTACGTCAGAGGTTCAACGGCTCTCCTTGATGCGGTAGGCAGATCGATCCATCACATCGGAAGCATCCATAAGCATGCAAGAGATGAAGACGTTCCGGAAAAGACACTGTTCATCATTACAACGGACGGTATGGAGAATTCGAGCAGAGAGTATTCCTACGACAAGGTAAAGAAGATGGTCGAGAAGAAGAAGGAGAAGAATCACTGGGAATTCATCTTCCTCGGTGCAAATATCGATGCTGTAAGTGTTGCCGACAGGTTCGGCGTCGATAAGAGCAGAGCTGTCAGATACGAGTGTGACGGCGCGGGAACCAAGCTCAACTACAAGGTCATGGGCAAGATGGTATCCTGTGCAAGAGCAGCCGGATCATCTGCTGAAATGGCGGCATCATTCGATTCTGATGAGATGCTCAGCGAGATCAGGGATGACTATAAGACCAGACATCAGTAAGAGCCGCTGCTTAAGTACGTTTATTGTCCCCATATCGGATCTCAATATGACATATAATATGAGCATGAAGTCGAATAAGGAGGAACGGTATATATGCATGAGATCAAGTGTCCCAAGTGCGGAGAAGTGTTCCAGGTGGATGAGTCCGGTTATGCCGAACTGCTGAATCAGGTCAGGAATGATGCTTTTGAAGAGGAGCTTCATAAGCGCGCCAGGGAGATAGAGGACAGGAACAAAGACAGCATTAAGATGGCTAAGATGGAGCAGGAGAAGTCTTTTGCCGAAGTCATTACGGAAAAGGATAAAGAGATCGCGAATAAGCAGTTGGAGATAGAGCAGCTTAAGAACAAACTGTCGATGGGCGATTCGGAGAAGAAGCTTGCTGTCAGTGAAGCAGTCCGTGACAAGGACAAAGAGATCGCTGATATCGGCAAGGAGGTAATAGAACTCAAGAGCATGCTTGAGAATCAGAAGACCGAGAGTGCTCTTAAGGAGAAGAACATCGAGGAGTCTTATAAGAACCAGCTTAAGTTCAAGGACGAGCAGATCGAACAGTACAAGAATTTCAAGGCGCGCCAGTCCACGAAGATGGTTGGCGAGAGCCTTGAGCAGCACTGCCAGATCCAGTTTAATTCACTCCGCATGACGGCCTTCCCGAATGCATATTTTGAGAAGGACAACAAGGTAAGCGAGACCAACAGCAAGGGCGATTTCATCTTCAGGGATTTCGAGGAGGGACAGGAATTCATATCTATCATGTTCGAGATGAAGAACGAGATGGACACTACTGCCACCAAGCACAAGAATGAGGATTTCTTTAAAGAACTCGACAAGGACAGGAATGAGAAGGGCTGTGAATACGCGGTGCTCGTTTCACTCCTTGAAGCAGACAATGAGCTATATAACAACGGTATTGTCGACGTCTCCTACAAGTATCCGAAGATGTATGTCATCAGGCCGCAGTTCTTCATTCCCATGATCACGCTCTTAAGGAATGCAGCGCTCAATTCACTGCAGTATCAGAGAGAGCTTCAGGTGGTGAAGGACCAGCAACTGGATCTTGTGAATTTCGAGTCCAATATGCAGGCATTTAAGGATGCGTTTGGCAAGAACTACAGGATCGCAAGCGAGAGGTTCCAGACCGCCATCGAAGAGATCGACAAGACGATCGATCATCTGGAGAAGGTCAAGAAGGCACTCCAGTCTTCTGAGAATAATCTGCGCCTTGCCAATGATAAGGCTGACGATCTGACTATCAAGAAACTGACGAAGAATGCCCCTTCTGTAAGAAAGATGTTCGAAGAGCAGGGCGGCAGCGGTGAATGACGGTTACACTGACATTGCTTAACGATGAAGCGGCGGGTATATCCCGCCGTTTTTTATGCCCCCGCCTGTTCCGGTCCCCATATAATGAAATGTGTATTTTCATAGAGTATAATTATCACCGATGAAGGTCTCAAAGAACAGGTTAGTTGTCTCGGTTCTGGCGGGTATTGTGCTCGTCCTTTTTTTCTCGACCATGGCCGGACTGTTCTACTACAGGGAGACCGTCAGGCGCCTGGGAGAAGTCCAGGAGGAGAACATCGAGAAATACCCGAGATTATATGCTTATATTGCCGACGATCCGAACAGCCAGCTGTCAAAGCGGATCTATAAGGAGATCCTCGATTATGCGCAGGATAACGGCTGCTATGTCGAGATGACGGGGCAGAACCTTTCGACAAATTATTCGAAGGCGGACAGGATCAATATCGCGATAAGTTCCAAAGTCGACGGAATAATACTTGAGGGCGATGAGTCGGAGGAGACGGCTGAGCTGATAGAAAAAGCCACTGATAACGGAATACCTGTCGTTACTGTTCTTGTCGACTGTACGAGTTCTTCAAGAAAGAGTTATATCGGACTTAACAACTACAGTTTAGGCGCCGAGTACGGTGACGAACTTGCGAAGATCGCTTCAGAGAAGATGAAATATCCGCTCAATGCGCTGATCCTTCTGGACAGGGATGACAGCAATTCCGATGATATCATCCGTACGGCTATCCAGGAATCACTCAAAGGAAAGAGGATCGTTCTTACGTCGAACCTCGTTGATATCTCGACACCGTTCAGTTCGCAGGAGGATGTAATGACCATCCTTGACAGCCTGAAAGAAGTTCCGGATGTCATTATCTGTCTTAACGACCGTACAAGTGACAGCGTTTACCAGTGTATAGTCGATAAGAACCTTGTAGGTAAGACGACGGTGCTCGGATACTTCGACTCAGAGACGATCCTTAAAGCGATCGATAAAGGTTCAGTATATGCAACCTTTGCGATCGAAGCGGAGAAGGTTGCGCAGCAGTGCGTCAATGCGCTTAACGAATATAACAACACGGGCAATGTGAGTGAATACTACAGCTCGAACTATATCCTTATAAACCGCGAAAACATCTCAAGCTATCTCCAGGAGGACAGCGATGACTAACTTCTTCGCCAACATGAAGATCTCCCGTAAGCTTGTTGCGGTCTTCCTTGCGACATCTGTCATCGCGATGTGCGTTAACGTCTTCGTATTCTTCAACCTTAATCAGGCATTGGAGAAGATCAACTCGGTATTCTCGAGCAACATCAGTCTCAATGAATTGTCGGATAATCTGAATCATATCCATTCCGGTCTTACGGGTTATCTTGAGACCAAGGGAACGGATGATCTTGAGCTTTATTACGCTTCCTCACAGAGCATGAATGAGATGATGAGATCTCTTAACAGCGATATTACGGACAACAGTGTAGAACTCGCAGAGCGCGATATCAGGAATATGCTCGAGACATATCTTAAGACTGCCGATGAAGCTATACAGGCGAAGCGAGGCAGAAAGATCGACGAATATACCGCTAAATATGAGGAATGCAGCAAGATCAAGGACTATCTGAACACATATATCCAGGCGATCAACAACGAGCAGTTCAGGATCAACTCCGAAAACTACATGACTCTTGTAAACACTTTCAGGTATACGCAGATCATGAGCATGCTGATATTCGGTGTGGCATCGGTCATGAACGTGCTCCTCATAATCATTCTCACGAGCACGATAACAAGACCGCTTACGCGTTTGTCGGCAAAGGCCGAGGAGATCATATCAGCCGGAAGCCCGGAAAATGTCGAACCGCTCGAAGTAAGATCCGGAGACGAAGTCGGCAAGGTGACGATGGCGTTTAACGAGATGCTGGCGTCGATCAAGGATTATATCGCGCGTATCAGGACGCAGCTCATCACGCAAAGTGAGATGAAGGAGAAGAACCTCCTGATGGAGACGCACCTTAAGGATGCACAGCTTAAGTACCTGCAGTCGCAGATCAATCCTCACTTCCTGTTCAACACTCTCAATGCCGGCGCGCAGCTTGCCATGATGGAGGGTGCCGACAGGACTGTCGAATACATCAGGAACATGGCTGACTTCTTCAGATATAATGTTAAGAAGAGCAGTGAGACCGTTAAGCTCTCTGAAGAGATCGAACTCGTTGATTCATACATGTATATCCTTAATGTCAGATATGCCGGGGAGATTCTTTTCGAGAAGGATATAGACGAGAGTCTGCTTAATGTAATGGTTCCTTCCATGATCATCCAGCCTCTGGTCGAGAACTCGATCAAGTACGGTATCAAGGATCTGGAGCCGGGCGAAGGCAAGGTCACGCTTTCCGTATACCGTGAAGATAAGATGTGCTGCATCAGAGTCAGTGATAACGGAGTAGGAACTGACGAAGAGATCATCGAGAAGATCATGAGCAATGAGAAGAAGCCTTCCGAGACAAGAGGTGTCGGCATCACGAATGTTATGGCAAGGCTGGATCTGTTCTACAATAATAAGGAAGTCTTCGAGATGAAGAGCCGCAAGAATGAAGGAACACACGTAACGATAAAGATACCTTTGGAGGATGGCAATGTATAAGCTGATGCTCGCAGATGATGAAGGGATCGTCCGTGAATCTCTCAAGTTCATAGTTGATAAGGAATTTCCGGGAATATGTGAGACATTCGAAGCAAAGACCGGAAGACGTGTGATCGAACTCGCAGATGAGGTCCGTCCTGACATTGCATTTATGGATATCAGGATGCCGGGTATCAACGGTATCGATGCTATGAAGGAGATCAGAAGGACCAATCCGAATATCGTTTTCGTCATCATCTCCGCTTATGACAAATTCGACTATGCCAAGCAGGCTTTGAATCTTGGTGTTATCGACTATATCAACAAGCCTTTTGACAAGGCACAGATCGTTGCCGTTCTCAAGGCTGCGATGAAAGAGGTTGACCGATTAAGAGAGCAGAGGACCAGGGAACTCGAGATCAAGGAGAAACTGGATTCCATTGTTCCGATCATCGAGAACGGCCTTATCCAGGATCTTTTGTCGCATGAACACTTCAAGGAGAATATTGAGGAATACAAGAGGATCCTCGAACTCGACGAGAAGTACGGACTTATGCTCGTTATCGTGGGCGGCGACAGGGAACCCGGCGGATATATGCGCGGAGCTGTTCCGGCAAGTGTTAAGACACAGAAGAATTACGAGACAGTCCTTCTTGTCATAAGTGACAATTTCAAATGCATCACCGGTTCTGTTATGGGAAATAAGATACCTGTTCTTATTCCCTGCGCGAAAAGCGTTCTTGCACCTGATGAATACCAGAAGATCGTCGATTCGGCAAACAGGGCACAGAAGGAATTATCAGAGGCCCTCGGCATTGATTTCAGGATCGGCATAGGACCGGTCAAGCCTCTTGAAGATATGGCTGATTCATACAGCGAAGCCTTGTCGATCCTCGTTAAGACAAAGCAGACCGTTGCCGAGAGCATCGATCTTCCGGAAGGCTGTGAGTACGATACGGACTATCCGCTCAAGACAGAAAAGGATCTTTTCGATGCTATCGCACAGGGCGATGTGATAAAGACTCAGGAACAGGCTAATCTCTTCTTTGACTGGATGGAAAGATCGTCCGGCGGCGCCATGTCGGATATCTGCCTTAAGGTCCTTGAGTTCGTTCTCTGGGGTGAGCGTCTGGCATACAGCAACGGCGGTCACGTCTATCACTTCGTATCGAGGAGCGAATATCTGCCTGAGATCAATTCCATGAAGAGTTATGACGAGCTTCGCTTATGGTTCTTAAGCCACATCGAGCGTGCCGCCGCCATGATCAATGCGGCCAATGCCGCCAAGACAGAGGATGTTGCGGAGAAGGCGAAGAAATATATCGACCAGAATTACAAGGAAGATATCTCTCTGGATGACCTTTCCGGTATGTACGATATCAGCCCGTTCTATTTCAGCAAGGTCTTTAAGACACAGACGGGTGTTACATTTACCGACTATCTCACCGGTGTGAGAGTTGCCAGGGCAAGAGAACTCCTCGAAGGCACGAACAAGTCAATGAAGGAGATCTGTTCGGAGGTAGGATATTCCGATCCGAATTATTTCTCGCGTATCTTCAAGAAGAATACCGGTGTTACTCCCACCGAGTATAAGGAAGGTAAAAGATAATGAGAAAAGCATTAGCCGTATTGATGATATTCTGCATTCTGCTCTGTACCGGATGCAAGGATCCCGAGACCAAAGAGATCACTCCGACGACCAAGGACGAGGCCTGCACGATAGGTCTGTCATTCGACTCATTCGTTATCGAGCGCTGGACCAGGGACCGTGACGTGTTCGTATCGACTGCAAACGAACTCGGAGCTGAAGTCAATGTCCAGTCCGCGGGCGGCGATGTTGCAACTCAGATCTCCCAGATCAAGTATTTCATCGAAATCGAGGTCGATGCGATCGTCATCATCACTGCGGATGCCTATGCGCTTACTGATGTTCTTAAAGATGCAAGGAGCAAAGGGATCCCCGTCATATGTTATGACAGACTCGTAATGAATGCCGGTGCGGATCTTTATATTTCC
>JAEEGL011967699.1_pt1 | contig 34883 bp, 25 predicted proteins | sample 9134231 | NCBI WGS metagenome assembly JAEEGL01 (sample SAMN16246548, study PRJNA631951) | gut metagenome | biome: gut microbiome; feature: rumen; material: fiber-attached | host: Bos | place: Iran: Karaj | collected 2018-10
GCCCGGTTTCAAGCAGATGTTGTTGCATGCGAGTCTGAGATGGCAAATGCGATTTTCTAATGTTTCCATAGCATTTTTTCACGATGCATGCGAAGCTCTGTTTGAAGCAGGACGGAGCGTTAAGTTTTGAAAATATGAAAATGACATACGATGCGTAGCATCTATAAAAAGAGAAGAACTCAACTTCTTCAAGCTTACTTGAAAGATTGAGTTCTTCTCTTTTTAATACGCTCGCTTTTGCGAGCTTTGTCATTTTCATTTATAAGATTTACTGTCCGTCCTGCAAGTTTAGCTGAGCATGCATCAATAAAAGAAAAAATGCGGAAACATCTAAGAAAATCTGCATTTGTCAGTGACGAGCAGGCAATAACACTGCGCGGGTAAAAGGGCCGTCGGATGCTCAGACAGTTGAGCCATAGGCAAGAATATCCGGCTGAATTTGTGAGACTCATGAAATAACCCGGCACTCACAAAGGCGCGAAAATACATCTTTGCTAATCGCTTACGTCTCTGCAGGCGGATTGTGACGCGGGGAACTACGTTGTGAATAATAACTGGTCTTTTATTTTGGGCGTATTTATTGTATTCTATATGTTGTAGGATTGCCTTGATTAATCCGATTGTTATGTACTATATTTGGTGGAATTTGTTATGACATGTAAAGATGCAGATAAGGCCATCGCTCGTTTTCTGGATGATGACCTTGATAATCGGGAATTGGCCGATTTTTTAAACCATATAGAGACATGTCCTGAATGTAAGGAAGAGCTTACTATTCAGTTTCTGGTCAAGGTAGGTATGCAGAGACTTGAGGATGGCAATACATTTAATCTCAAGGCTGAGCTTGATATGCTGCTAAGAGATGCCAGGAAGAAACTGCTTGGAAGGCGTTACCTTGTGCTGACAAGTTATATTCTGGAACTTCTTGTACTGGCGCTTGCTGCTGCTACAGTAGTTCTGGCAATTACGATTGGATAAATTTAAGGCTGATATTGCACCATGAATTATGATATTTGCCGTGCAATCTTTATGAGAATAATGTTTAGAAGGAAATAAGACTTTGGATAAATTGATTGTAAATCTGTCTGAATATATCAGAAATGCTTACTATAGCATGCCTGTTTTTACAAATGCTGATGATAGGGTAGTAAGCGGAGCCTATGGTGCTCTTTTTAAGATTATAAATTCTGCAAGAAATGAGAATGCAGAAATAATAGAAATAGTATTGCCTGCAGACATGCCAGATGAAGCGAGCGCAAATGATATCAATGCTCTTGCAGATCAGGCAATACTGCTTACAGACACTATAAGAGAAGCTATTGGAGAAGCCGTTACAGATATGGAAAACGGATTCTCTTTTTCTGTTAATGACAATGTGCTTAATGCCTTGTCAGATAAACTGGCTGCTTTGTCACCGACAGGCCAGGTCAAGGCTGCACCTTCGTTTAACCTTTCCATGAGATCGACATCAGATCTTGGAGAGGTCGATGAGTTATTCAGGAAAGCCTCTGAGTATGGCCCCGGCGATAAGAACAATTTTGTAGCATTTTATTTACTTACAGATACAGTTAACAAAGATGACACCAAGTACAAAGAAATACTTGGAATGTCTGTATGCTTTAATGAAAATGAGGCTGTTTATATACCGGTAGAGAATTTTATTACTGCAGATTATCTTGGGAAAAAGTTATCGGAGCTTAGTAGCAGTGTCAGCCTTGTGACATTTGACATCAAGGAGAGCTACAGAGTATTTACTCCATTTGAAGTTTCGGATAGAGATTTTGGATACTCTTGTAAAGGCGAGCACACAGAGGATTATAAGAGTAAACCAAGATGCTTTGATGATCTGATCGCTGCATATCTGGTTAATCCAAACAAAAATGACTATGAGGTATCAGATGTTGCCAAGGAATACCTTGGTCTTACTCTTGAGAAAAAGACTGATCTATTTGGGAAAAAGAGCATACGAGAGGCAGATGATAAGAGTGTTGTGCAATACGCATGCAAATGCGCCTTTGTATGCTTTAAGACAGAGCCGCTTATCTGCAAGAAACTGGAAAAATTGCAGATGATGGATTTATTTTACAATATAGAGATGCCGCTTTCCTATGTTCTGTATTCAATGGAAAAAGAGGGAATCATAGCCAGAAGAGACGAACTAAAAGCTTATGGAGATAAACTTCAGATAAGGATAAGCGAACTTGAGAAGTCTATTTATGAGGCTGCCGGCGTTGAATTTAATATAAACTCGCCTAAACAGCTTGGAGAAATATTGTTTGAGAGACTTGGTCTTCCTGCGGAAAAGAAAACTAAGTCAGGATATTCGACAGCAGCAGATGTTCTTGAAAAACTGGCACCGGACTATCCGATTGTCGCAGATATTCTGGAATACAGAGGACTTGCCAAATTAAAGTCTACATACGCAGATGGTCTTGCTGCCTATATTGAAGAGGACGGCAGAATACATACAAGCTTTAATCAGACTATTACTGCTACAGGACGTATCAGTTCTACCGAGCCTAACCTTCAGAATATTCCTATGAGAACGGAACTTGGAAGGCTTATTCGTAAGGTATTTGTTCCTGAAGAGGATCATGTATTTGCTGATGCGGACTATTCACAGATTGAGCTTAGAATTCTTGCTCATATGTCTGAGGATCAGGAGCTGATAGCAGCATACCATGAGGGCAAAGATATTCATGGAATAACAGCGTCCAAAGTGTTCCATGTACCTTTTGAAGAAGTTACACCTCTTCAGAGAAGAAATGCCAAGGCGGTTAACTTTGGAATTGTTTATGGAATCAGCTCTTTTGGCCTTTCTCAGGATCTGTCCATCTCTGTTAAGGAAGCAAAGGAATATATGGATAAGTATTTTGAGACATATCCGGGAGTTAAGGCTTATCAGGAGAGAGTGATAGCTGACGCCAAGGAGAAGGGATACTCCCTTACCATGTTTGGAAGACGCAGACCAATTCCGGAACTTAAGGCTAGTAACTATATGATGAGACAGTTTGGAGAAAGAGTTGCCATGAATGCTCCGATTCAGGGTACAGCTGCAGACATCATGAAGATAGCTATGATAAATGTTTATTTCAGACTCAAAAAAGAAAAGCTTGTATCAAAACTGATTCTTCAGATTCACGACGAACTTGTCATTGAAACTTTGAAAGATGAAGAAGAGAAGGTTACAGCTCTTTTGACACAGGAGATGGAAAGAGCGGCTGATCTGGCAGTGCCGCTTCTTGCTGAGTGTCACACAGGAACTGACTGGTATGAGGCTAAGTAATGGATAAAGAGATCAATAAAGTATATCCGGGTAAAACTAATATTATAGGTATAACCGGAGGAGTAGGAGCAGGAAAGAGTACTGTCCTTGGATATATAGGAGAACACTACAACTGTCGCATTATTCTATCTGATAATGTTGCCAATGATATCAAGAAAAAGGGATATCCGGCCTATGATAAGCTCGTAGAGCTGCTGGGCGAAAGCATATTGGGGGCTGATGGAGAAATAGACAGGGGCAAGATGGCATCAGCTATATTTAATAATAAAAATATGCTAAAAAATGTTAATAATATTTTGCATCCTGCAGTAAATACATTTATTATTAATATTATAGAGGACGAGAAGGCTCGCGGTGAACTTGATTTTGTTTTTGTTGAAGCAGCTCTTTTAATAGAGAATGGATATGACAAGATAGCTGATGAACTCTGGTATGTATATGCATCGGAGGATGTCAGACGTCAGAGGCTTCGCTCGTCAAGAGGATATTCGGATGAGAAGATAACGGATATCCTTAATAAACAGCTTGATGATGCTACTTTCAGGAAGTATTGTCAATTTGTGATCGACAACAGTGGGAGCCTGCAGGAAGCTGCAGCTCAGATTGACCAAAGACTTTCAGGATTTGAGACTAGATAACAGGTTACATAATTAGTATTGAGGGGACTAAAGTATGCCTAGTTTGGAGCAAGTTGATCAGAAGGTTGTTTTTGGACTTGATATTGGAACCAGAAGTGTTGTTGGTACAGTCGGCTATATGAAGGACGGCCAGTTCATTGTAATTGCGCAGGCTGTTGAGAAACATCAGACACGTGCAATGCTTGATGGACAGATCCACGACATAGGTAAGGTTGGAATGACAATCCGTCTCGTCAAAGAGCAGCTTGAGCAGCAGACAGATATTCATTTAACTCATGTTTGTATAGCAGCTGCCGGACGTGTGCTCAAGACGGTCAGGATAAACTATGACTATGAGTATCCTGATGAACATGAAATTTCAGATGAGGATATTTATAATCTGGATTCATCTGCTGTTGAGAAGGCTTATTCACAGTTTCTGGAAGAAAACAGTTCCGGCCTTAAGTTTTATCTGGTTGGATATTCAGTAATGCATTATTATCTGGATGGCTATCAGATAGCTAATTTGGAGGGCCATAAAGCTGGCAAAGTGAGTGTTGAACTAATAGCAACCTTCCTTCCGGATGACTGTGTTGACGGACTATATAAGGCTTGTGAGAGAGCAGGGCTTAATGTTGCAAATCTTACACTCGAGCCAATAGCTGCAATGATGGTTGCTATTCCTGACAGATTCAGGATGCTGAATCTTGCACTTGTGGATGTTGGAGCAGGCACATCTGATATATGTGTAACTGATGACGGATCTATTACTGCTTATGGAATGCTTCCTATAGCAGGTGATGACATTACGGAGATAATTGCCAAGAAATGCCTTGTAGATTTTAACTCAGCGGATGAGATCAAGATAAAGGCAAGTCATCAGGATGAAGTTAAATATGTTGATATCATGGGGCTTGATAAGGTTATCACTGCTAAAGAGATAGCCCAGATCATCAAACCTCAGGTTGAAATGATGGCTAAAAAAGCTGTTGAAGAAATTAAAAAACTAAACGGAGATAATCCTGTCAGCGCTGTATTTGTAGTAGGCGGTGGCGGATGTGTTCCGGGATATACGCAAGCAATAGCCAAGGAGATGGGTATACCAGAGGAAAGAGTTGCTCTGCGCGGCGAGGAAGTAATGAAGGAAATTACTTTCCTGAATAACAATGATATTGAACGAGACTCACTTCTTGTAACGCCTCTTGGTATCTGCTTTAGCTATTACGAAGAAGCCAATAATTTCATTTTTGTATCTTTTAATGGGACTCAGACCAAGCTTTATGACAATGGTAAGCTCCAAATTGTTGATGCAGCTATGCAGGTTGCATTCCCTAATGAAGATCTTTTCCCAAAGAGAGGCGAAGAGCTTAAGTTTACTGTTAATGGCAAAGAGAGAACATCTCGCGGAGAACCCGGTGAGGCTGCTGTTATTTCTCTAAATGGTAAGCCTGCTGATATTCACAGCAAGATCCATGCTAATGATATTATTGATGTTAAGCCATCTACTGCCGGTGAACCCGGTAAAGCGACCATTGAGAGCATTCCGGAATTTAAGACTAAGTTTAACGTAAATGTAAATGGTAAGAGTATTGAAGCTTCGAGATATGCAACTGTAAATGGTGAGGCACAGACAGCCTTTTACAATATCAAACCGGGAGATGAAGTCAAGGTTCTTGATTATAATACAGCCGCGCAGATCGCAGAACTGATGGATATTACACTTACAGAAGATACTGTGATCATTGTTAATAATGAGCGCGGAGATGCAAACACGCCTGTCTATGAGAATTTTAAGGTAGAATTCAAGGATCAGGAAGAAATGATAATGGACTATTATGAAGATTTTCCTGATGCCGATGAAGAAGCTATCAAGCTTGCTAATGAAGAAGCCTACGAAAGTGATAATGACAGCGTCAAGATAGTTGAAGGCAAGGATGGACAGCTTAGCTTTGATGACCTTCAGACTGAAGAGGAAGAGGCTTATGATAAACCACAGGAGCCTATCAGAAATATTCTAGCTCATGATCTTCATGTAGTGATCAATAATGAACCTACTACGCTCCATGGAAAAGCTGATTATATCTTCGTAGATATTTTTGATGCTATTGATTTTGATCTTTCCAAGCCTAACGGAAGGGCGATAGTAACAACTCTTAACGGAGGAACGCCTGACTATATGCAACCTATAAATGAAGGAGACAAAATCGAAGTCTACTGGAGAAATTAGGCTAATATATACAAATATAAGCTCTCTACCTTAGAAAATCTTGGGTAGAGAGCTTTTTAGAATTATGTTAGAATTATTTTTGTTTTACAAATGTATGAAAGATATGGTTTGTTTTTATGAGATTTACGAGTATTGCCAGTGGGAGTAGCGGTAATTGTACATATATTGGTTCTGATAATACCCATATATTGATAGATGCCGGAGTCAGCAAGAAGAGAATAGAACAGGGACTTAACGAACTTGAACTTAGTTTGAGCGACCTTGATGCTATTTTTGTAACGCATGAACATGTGGACCATATTGCTGCGCTTCATACTATTCTCAAGAAATATGATATTCCGATTTACGCTACAAATGGAACTATAGAAGGTATCAGAAACAGTGACAAAAAAGGTGAAATGACTGACTCAAGATTTATCACCGTTTGCGCAGACAAGATGGTTACAGTGGGAGATATGATGATCAACCCGATGACTATTTCACACGATGCTAATGAACCATGTGGCTATAGAGTGTTCTGCGGTGATAAGAAAATTGGAGTTGCAACTGACCTTGGATGTTATACGGATTATACCGTTGAATGTCTTAAGGATTGCGATGCTCTTTTGCTTGAAGCTAATCATGATATCCGAATGCTTCAGACAGGTCCATATCCCTATCAGCTCAAGAGACGTATTCTCGGTGATACAGGCCATTTATCCAATGAAAAGAGCGGTGAGCTGTTATGCAAGCTTCTTAATGACAAAATAAAGGGCATTTTTCTGGGACATTTATCCAAAGAGAACAATCTTCCGGAACTTGCTTTTGAGACGGTCCGCGTAGAAATAGATATGAATGATAATCCATATAGCAGTTCTGATTTCCCTATAATGGTTGCTGAGAGGTCTGTACTTTCTCCGGTTATTTCTTTTTAATGTAGCGACAAAATGTTTTGATTGACTTTTTACAAGATTACTGATAGCTTTTTTTATTAGTAGGTTTTACCAGTATTAAGATATATCGGAGGAGCTTATGAATAAGACTATTATCACAGTTGTTGGTAAGGACACAGTAGGCATTATCGCCAAGGTTTGTACATATCTTGCAGATGCCGGCATTAACATTCTTGATATTTCCCAGACTATCGTAAGTGGCTATTTTAATATGATGATGATCGTCGATATGGCTGGCACATCAAGAGAATTCAACGTTGTTGCGGATGATCTCGATGAGCTTGGCAGAAATATTGGCGTTGTGATCAAGTGTCAGAGAGAAGAAATCTTTGACTCTATGCATAGAATTTAATAATAAGACTCTGTAGTGCCATGCTTTTTAGCACGGTGTTGCAGGGTCCTTTGTGTATTAGGAGATGGGCATGATTAATGTTAATGAAGTAGTAGAAACTAATGAGATGATAGAAAAAGAGAACCTTGATGTCAGGACAATCACACTTGGCATCAGTCTTCTTGACTGCATCAGTTCGGATTTGGAACGGCTTAACAAGAATATCTACAACAAGATTTATGAAGCAGCCAAGGATCTTGTTGCCACAGGTGAGCAGATATCAAGAGAATTTGGTATTCCGATTGTTAATAAGAGAATATCTGTTACCCCTATTGCTCTTATCGGAGGCGCTGCCTGCAGGACCAAAGAGGATTTTGCGAGCATAGCACAGACTCTTGATAAGGTTGCCAAGGCAGTAGGAGTTAACTTTATAGGTGGTTATTCAGCTCTTGTCAGCAAGGGAATGACTCCTGCTGATAAGCTTTTGATAGAGTCAATTCCTCTTGCACTTTCAACGACGGATGTTGTTTGTTCATCGATAAATGTAGGTTCAACCAAGACAGGAATCAACATGGATGCCGTAAGACTTATGGGCACCATTGTTAAAGAGACAGCAGAAGCTACCAAAGAGAATGACTCTCTTGGATGCGCCAAGCTTGTTGTATTCTGCAATGCTCCTGATGATAACCCATTTATGGCAGGTGCATTCCATGGTGTGACAGAAGCTGACAAGATAATAAATGTAGGTGTATCCGGCCCCGGAGTTGTTAAGACAGCTCTTGAAAAGGTTAGAGGAGAGAGCTTTGAAGTTCTTTGCGAGACAATCAAGAAGACTGCATTTAAAGTAACAAGAGTTGGTCAGCTTGTGGCAAGAGAGGCATCTGATCGACTTGGAGTTCCTTTTGGAATCATTGACCTATCTCTTGCGCCAACACCTGCAATTGGAGATAGTGTAGCTGATATTCTTCATGAAATAGGCGTTGAACATGCCGGTGCACCGGGAACAACAGCGGCACTTGCTCTTTTAAATGATCAGGTCAAAAAAGGTGGTGTCATGGCATCCTCATATGTTGGAGGTTTGTCAGGAGCATTTATCCCTGTCAGTGAAGATCAGGGCATGATAAATGCGGTAGAAGCGGGAGCACTTACTCTTGAGAAACTTGAAGCCATGACCTGTGTATGTTCAGTTGGCCTTGATATGATCGCTATCCCGGGAGATACCAGGGATACTACAATAGCAGGAATCATTGCTGATGAAATGGCTATAGGTATGATCAATCAGAAGACTACTGCGGTAAGGCTTATCCCTGTAATTGGAAAGGGAGTTGGTGAGACAGTTGAGTTTGGAGGACTTCTTGGATATGCACCAATCATGCCTGTTAACCAGTTCTCATGTGATGCTTTTGTTGATCGTGGTGGAAGAATCCCGGCACCTGTCCATAGTTTTAAGAATTAATGAATAGAATATTTAGATGATAGAAGATTTCCTACTTCGCATACTATGTGAGAGTAGGAAATCTTTTTTATGATATAGAAAATTTCTCCGAAATTCCTATATCATAAAAAAGCTTCGCTGTGGATGCGCACTCGCGCGATAGGAATATGTTGCATAAATGCAACCGCGCTCGGCGCGAGAATGTCGCTCGCGACATTCTTTTTGCATTCATACAAAAATGCTTGCATTATTTCGTGTATGGTAGTAGTGTATAAGTGTACTAGTTATGTTAGTACAGTTAATATACATCTGGTCAGTCAGAAAATGTAACAAATATAACACTTGCAGAGTTATGACTGCAGCAACTAATTGATTATGGTGGGGATGATATGAATCTAATTGATTATCAGGACAGCAGACCTATCTATGAACAGATTGTAGAGAATTTCAAACTTCAGATGTACAAGGGTATCTTGCAGGCTGATGAGCAGATGCCATCGGTCAGGAGTCTGGCTATGGAATTATCTACTAATCCCAACACTGTACAGAAGGCTTATGCAGAGCTGGAACGTCAGGGCTTTATCTATACAGTGAAGGGAAGGGGGAATTTTGTTAAAGGCAATGCTTCACTTATGGATAATAAGAAAAGCGAGCTGATCGATGCTATTGTCAAGTTGTTCAGAGAAGCTGAAGAAATCGGAATTCCTATTGAAGATCTTATCAAAGAGATAAAGAGTAAGATAGGTCAGATTAGTAGCCAAAATGGTGGTTCAAGGGCAAGAGGAAATGATAAGGGAGGCAAGGCATGATTGAGTTACTGGAATTATACAAATCATTTGACGACATCAAGGCAGTCAATCATGTATCACTGTCAATCAGAGATGGTGAAGTGTTTGGACTCGTCGGAACAAATGGTGCAGGTAAGAGTACGATCCTGAGGATAATTGCCGGGGTTATCAAACCTGATAAGGGAATTGTCTGTATAGACAACAGACCTGTATATGATAATCCGGAGGTTAAAAAGGACATCTTTTTTATATCAGATGATCAGTATTTTCTTCCTAACAGTACGCCGGAAGAGATGGCTGATTATTACGAAGAAATATATGACAAGTTCGACAAGCTCAGATTTTTTAAATTGTGCAGCGGCTTTGGACTGGATATTAAGCGCAAGATCAGTACTTTTTCAAAAGGTATGAAAAAGCAGGTGTCAATTCTCCTTGGGATATGTTCGGGGACCAAGTTCCTGTTATGCGATGAGACCTTTGATGGTCTTGATCCGGTTGTGAGGCAGGGGGTCAAGAGCTTGTTTGCAGCTGAGATGGCCGACAGAGGACTAACGCCTGTTATAGCTTCTCATAATCTACGAGAGCTTGAAGATATCTGCGATCATATAGGCCTTCTTCATCAGGGCGGTGTTATCCTCTCAGAGGACCTTAGTGACATGAAACTCAAAATGCAGAAGGTTCAATGTGTATTCGCTGGTGACGGTGATGAAGAAAGAGCTCTTGAGGGACTTGATATATTGCTTCATGATAAGAGAGGACGCCTTCATACAATTACCATGAGGGGAGAAAGAGAAGAGATCGAGGCTGCATTTAAACGTGGTAATCCTGTTTTCTTTGAAGTGCTGCCACTTTCTCTTGAGGAGATATTTATCAGTGAAACGGAGGTAGTTGGGTATGACATCCGCAAGTTTATCCTTGAGTAACAGAATATCTAATCACAAAAAATATATTACAAGAACTTTGTGGGCATCCATGCTGGGATTTGTCCTTATGGCAATCTATTATGTACTCGGCACAGCATTTATGGTGGCCAGGTCAATAAATTACGGAAGAGTGTTTCATCAGTCGCCAGAACGCATCAAAATGGAAAAGATAAATGCTGCATTCAGAGTTCTGGGGATGGAACAGCTTGGCTGGATATTGGTTGTACTTATTGCAATTGCCTTTGCTTTTCAAGGCTTTTCTTATGTGTTTGAATCAAATAAGATTGATTTTTACTTAAGCCAGCCTACTACAAGAGGGCAGAGGATCAAGAAGAACTATTTTAACGCTATTACTACATTTATTCTTATGTATTTGTCTGTAAATATTGTTGCTCTTTTATTGGCGGCAATTCTTGGAGCCGTTAACGGGGCAGTAATAGTAGTAGTTCTCTATGAAACAGTTAAAGCGATTGTACTGTTTTTTGCAATTTATAATATTACGGTTCTGGCCATTATGCTTAGTGGCACGCCACTAATATCAATGCTGGTTCTTGCCTTTTTTATGGCAGTGACTACAGCTTTTGGATATGAACTGAAGGCTTTGAAAAACATATTCTTTGCAACTTATGCTAACAGGGACACATATGGCATTATAGGCTCTCCGCTTTTTGACAGAGTGACAGTGCTTAGACTTGTTAATGACTTAAAGCTTAATAGTACAAATATTGCATGTTTTGACACCTTGAATAAGTGGATAGACATGACTGTTGATTATGAGATTGATGTCCTTATAACAGGAATGATAGCTTTTGCACTTGTTATTTTAGTCAGCAGATTCAGAAAAGCTGAGCATGCAGGTAAAACTATCTGCTACAGGCCGTTTAGATGGCTGGTCAAAGTAATATCCTGTGTACTTTTGGGCATTGGATGCGGAGTGGTTTTCTATGAGATGAACTATTACATGTGGTATAGTTCTCGTTTTGTCACAATTATGTTTGCTGTTATGCTGATGGCAGTTATCATAACCGGTTGCGTAATTGAGGTTCTCTTTGACGGCAATATTCGAAGTGTATTCAAAGGTATGGCGCAGAACGTTATGGCCCTTGCGATCGTATCGCTTATCTTTATTGTGTTCAGGGGCGATCTTATTGGCTATGACAGCTATATCCCTAGTGCTTCCAAGGTCGAGAGTTGTGCACTTCTTAGAGAAGATTATGATTTCAGGCTTTATGATGGCCATAGTGATATGTATTATGCCTCTTTGGCAGAGGATTATATGGAATTAACTGATATAGAGACATTTAACAAGCTTGTTCAGGCAGGCCTTAAGACTCAAAAAGAGTGGGTTAAATTTGACAGAGAAGGCAACTATCAGGATCTTGGCAGGAATAATACTGTTCTTTACAGGTTAAAGAATGGAAAAATGGTTTACAGGGAAATATGTATTCCTTACGATATTGATGAGAATTTGCTGTCATCTATCATTGATTCTAAAGAGTATATTAGAGGATCAGCACCTGTTTTTCATGACGATAAGGTGAGAGAGTTCGATGAATTAAATCATAAGACCAGAAAAATCCAGTACAATGCTCCGGGAAGAGTAATGACTACAACGGAGATGACTTACGCTGAGCTTAGCGATGCTTATTGCAAGGATCTGGAAAACAGCTTTAACTATGAATTGGTAAGTACTCAGATACCAATTGGAAGAGTGGACTATTTGAATAATGTCTATGATGGCTACTGTAACTGCGGATTTAATGTATATAAGACGTACACTAATACGATAGAGCTTCTTAAAAAATATGGTGTCTTTGTGGATGATCCAATAGATATCGATTCAATTGATTCTATTGAAGTAACTAACTATTATCCCGGCTACAATATGGAAGATGAGGATTTTGACATAAATTCTATAAATGTTGAATCTAAATCATTTGTATATACCGAAAATGATAAGATTAGGGATATAATAGAAAAGGTGATATGCAACGACTATTATTGTTCCTGGTACAAGAGGAACTTAAATGAACAGTTTGTTGTTATCGTAAACTTTAAGAATAATAAAAAAGACATGATGAATGCTCAGCAGAGCTACTTTTCATTTGAAATGGGGAAGGTACCTGATTATATTTATGCAGATACCAATTGAGTTTTGAAAAAGTTTTGTTTATCTCACCAAAATAAATTAAATAATCGTTTTGATCATAAGCTTTCATCACTACAGAAGAAAAAGCTGATCTCCTGGCTTTTTCTTCTGCCTTCACTTCTTGGTGTCATGCTGTTTTTTGTGGCGCCTTTTATAGTTGTTATTTATTATTCACTGATAAATAACCCTATTCAGAAGGAATTTGTAGGATTTCAGAACTATGTAAATGTTTGGAACAATGCAGCTTTCAAACAGGCAGGTTCTAACACCTTTATTTTTTCACTGATGGCTGTACCGCTTGCGGTTTTACTATCGTTGTTTTTGGCGGCTGTTATGGAATCGAGGATTCCATTTAAGAGCTATTTCAGGACTTTTTTCTTAAGCCCTTTGATGGTGCCGACAGCGTCAGTTGTTCTGATCTGGCAGGTAATGTTTCATCAGAACGGCATAGTTAATAACTTTTTAAATGTATTTGGGCAGGACAAGATAGACTGGCTCAAATCAGACAAGGCCTATATTGTTATTGTTGCCCTGTTTTTATGGAAGAACCTTGGCTATAACATGATCCTGTTCATGTCAGCACTTGCAAGTATTCCCAAGGATCTTTTGGAAGTGGCGGCACTTGAGAATGCCAATAAGCTTCAAGTGTTCTGGATAGTGAAAGTCAGATATATGTCTTCAACTATCCTGTTTGTAGCGATAATGTCCCTTATCAGTTCCTTCAAGGTATTTAGGGAAGTATATCTGATGACGGGAGATTATCCATATCAGACACTTTATATGCTCCAGCACTTTATGAATAATACATTTGCTTCACTTGATTATCAGAAGCTCTCAGCAGCTGCAATTATTATGTTCATCGTAGTAACAGTTTTGGTTTATGCTATGTATGCAGTCGAAAACTGGTTTGGAAGAGATCTGGAGGGATGAACATATGACTGCACAGGTAAATTTTAGAAACAAATATAAAAAGAAGAAAATACATATAAATAACTTTAAGACAATTCTTGTAACGTTAGCAGCTATTGTTTTTGCCTTCATATTTCTTTTGCCGACTATACTTACGGTTACGAATTCTTTTATGGCTGCATCGGAAATAAGTGCCAATTACGGCAGCATATTTGCAACTACGGAAAAGGGCGGCAAGGTATTCATATCCAAGACTGTAAATCTTAAGTTTATACCGGATATGGTTTCTTTTGCCCAGTACTATACAGTATTGTTCAAGAGTCCGGAATATCTGTTTAAGTTCTGGAATTCACTTATATATGTTGTACCGATTGTTGTTTTTCAGCTTGGAATTGCTACTTTGGCAAGCTATGGTTTTGCCAGGTATCAGGGGAAAATTAAGAATGCTATATTTTTTGCATATATTATCATGATGCTGATGCCGTACCAGGTTACGCTTGTTCCGAATTTTCTGGTTTCCAAGGCAATAGGCATTTATGGTACAAAATGGGCCATATGGCTTCCGGGTATTTTCTCTCCTTTTGCGGTTTATCTTCTCACCAAATTTATGAGAAGGATACCTACTGAGGTGATGGAGGCTGCTTCGATTGATGGAGCAGATGAATGGTACATTTTTTCGAGGATATGTTTTCCTCTTTGTAAGGGAGGAATTGCTTCTATAGCAATTTTAGTTTTTTTTGATTATTGGAATATGGTTGAGCAGCCGCTTATTCTTTTACCGGATCCGGATATGCATCCTTTGTCGGTGTTCCTGTCCAAGATAAACGCAGGTGAAATCAGTCTAGCTTTTGCAGTTGCTGTAATATATCTGGTCCCGCCGCTTCTGATATTCCTGTACGGCGAGGATTATCTGGTAGAGGGTATCTCATACCAGGGAGGAATTAAGGGGTGATCTGCACTGCAGGTCAAAAGTAAAAAGGTTAGGAGTAATTGGGAGATGTCAGATTTATTTTCAAAAGACAATGATGTTGTTGAGGTAGTTGATGGAAACGTTGTTTCCGTTAGTGGGGATAAGAAACCCGTTAATAAGAAGGATATGATCAAAAATGTTGCAATAGCATTTTTGTCTGTCATGCTTATTCTTACTTTCTTTTCCAATACAATTATGAATTATACGCTTCCTCAGGTTGCTACTCAGCAGATTTCAAGAGGCTCAGTTAGCCCGCAGATTAGAGGAACAGGAACTGTAAATGCGGAAGATCCTTACAATGTTACCCTCAAGGAGACGAGAAAGGTTTCCGGAGTAGCAGTTAAGGAAGGCTCTCATGTTGAGATAGGTGATGTTCTCTTTTACCTTGAGGACAAAGAGTCAGAAGAACTTAAGACAGCCAAAGAAAATCTGGAGAAGCTTGAACTTGCTTATGAACAGTCACTGTTTTCGGGTGATGTTCCTGATGATGTAATTTCCAAAGTAAGAAGTGGAAATACTACTTCCTATGATACTTATCAGATCCAGCTCAAAGCGGTAAACGACAGATATGAGGCTGCCAAGGCAGTTGCAGATGCAGCAACTAAGGCTGTTGAATATCTGACAGATCTGCAGAATCATGATAAAAATGAAATTGAGTATCAGACGCTTACTTATAATTATGAGAATGCCAATGCTGATTATCAGAAGAAACTGATCGACTACACTTATGATCCTAATGATACAGAAGCTATAGAAAAGGCTAAAAAAGAATGGACTCATGTTGAAGATGAGAATAAAAGAGAGACAACTGAGCTTGAGACATACAAGAGTCAGGTTGGAATCGGCTATGATCAGAAACTTATAGAAGCCAAGGCTAATGAAACTGCAGCCAAGAAAGAATTGGAAAAGGCTGAAGAAGAGAAGAACAAGCAGGTTAAGAGCATTAACGTTGAAATAGCTCTTTGTGATCAAAGAGACAGTATCAAGGAGCAGAAAGAGAAAATTGCCCAGCTTGAAAAGGAGTCAGTCGGAGCTTCAGTTAAAGCACCTGTAGCCGGAATCGTTTCTCAGGTTAATAAGGCATCTGGTGAGTCAATATCAGCTGATGAGACAATCGCTGTAATTCAGATAGATGGTAAAGATATGACTACAAGCTTTTCTGTGACCAATGCCCAGGCACAGAAACTTCATGTCGGAGATGCTGCAAGACCACAGAACTCCTGGATGTTTAGCGATGACTTTAGAGCAACACTCACATCTATTAAAAATGATAAAACAGATCCATCCGGCAAAAAACTGCTCACTTTTAAGATTGAGAGTACAGATGTAACACCCGGACAGAGTATAGCTCTTTCTATAGGAGAGAGAGCCGTAGACTATGATATGGTTGTTCCAAACAGTGCTATTAAGACAGGAACTACATCCAAGTTTGTATTGGCTGTTAAGTCTAAATCCAGCCCTCTTGGAAACAGGTATATTGCTACTAAAGTTGATGTTGACGTAGTTGCTTCAGATGATAATTATTCAGCTATCACAGCTGCTCTTGATGGAGATGAGTTTGTCATCACAACTTCTAATAAGCCTGTTAAGGCAGGAGAACAGGTGAGGCTTGCAAACGAATAATGTTTTTTGAATTGATTTGGAAACAGATTAAGAAGTTTTTTTCTAATAAAAAAAGAAATATTGTCCTTATCATTATCGTGGTTTTACTGCTTATTGATGTTATCATGGGAATGCTCTGCAGGATAATTGTTTCGCATTTGCCGGAACAGCTTGCTGCAAGCAGATGGGACTATGACGGTAATGTTGCTCAGGTAAGTCTCTTTTTTACGGAAGACAGATCGATAGCTCCGGAAGATATTAAGAGAATCGAATACGCTATGGTTAAAAAGCTTGCCGATGCGGGAGTTGTAGCAATTGATGATAAAGAAAAAGAATCTTCAGGCGGGAAAAAAATAGTTGATACTGTAGAACTTGGCGGTAGTGGTAATAGCGGAAGTTCTGATAACAGCCAGTCTGAAAACAATGATGTTATAAAAGTTTACAACAGCTGCTATAGTGCGCAGGGAATATCAAATATTGTTTTTGAAAACAGAACTGCTGAGAATGTTATCTCTATTGGAGTTGACGGTGATTTTTTCTTTTTCCATCCCCTAGAACTTGTAAGCGGGTCATTCTTTATGGCTGATGATCTTATGAAAGATAAGATAGTCATTGATGAGGATCTTGCGTGGCAGCTCTTTGGATCTAATGATATAGTCGGGCAGTGCGTGACTATAGGTGGTATCAATCACTATGTGGCAGGCGTTGTAAAAAGAAAAGAAGGCAGATTTAATGAGGCTGCTGGGCTGACTTCCAGTATTGTGTATATGTCTTATGACTCTCTTTCAAAGTACGGAGAAATTTTAAGTGGTAAGACTATGGAGAAAGAGCTGTCAGAAGATGGTATCAATGCCAACATAGGTGGTATCAACTGCTATGAAATTGTCTGCCCAAGCCCTGTGGACGGACTTCTTGCCAAGATCATCAAGGAGTGTGCAGGACTTGATGATAAATATATCAATGTTGTTGATAATTCTGACAGGTTTTCATTTTTTAAACTTTTGGAAGTGAGTTCCAATTTTGGAATCAGAAGTATGTGGGATAAGCCTATTTTTTATCCATACTGGGAGAATGTTGCCAGGGGGTATGAAGATGTTCTGGCCATTATGAATATGGTCAGATTGCTCAGCATAGTTACTTGCGTTGTTCTTGTTTCAGTGCTGATCGTAATTGCTTATAGGAATAAAAAATGGACTGTTGAAGGCCTTCTTGCGTATGTGGCAGATAAAAAATATGAACTTGAGTCCAAGCAAAAGGAAAGGCTGTCAGCTTCAAAAGATAGAGAATAATATTTTATGTTCTTAAGAGAGGAGATTATGAAAATGAGGAGATTTATTAAGAAAGGTCTGTGTTTGTCACTGGCGACAGTACTTGCTGTCAGCACATATGGCTGCGGTAAGAAAAGTGGTTCAGACGACAGTATATTAAATGAAGCATCCAAGTCTTCCAAGGATTATGTATTTGCAACAGAGATTTATGACTTTGCGGAAGATATGAGCAAGATAAACAGAGTTTCCAATGTGGGAGACAGGGTTTATGCTTCTACTTATAACATAGATGACCACATAGAAATCTATAGCTTTAATTCTGATGGCTCTGATGTTAAAACAGTAAAGATTCCTTGCACAGACAATGAGAATTTTGCTTATATAAGCTTTGATGCAGATGGAAATATTTACGGAATTGACAATGTTTATTCCTGGAGCTATGAGGATGAAGACGGCGAAATGCATATTTATGATGATGCAGAAGCTCCGGAAAGCTCTGATCAGGAAAATAGTTCTGATGCAGAGGACTCTTTGACGGAAGAGTCGACAGCTTCGGCATCTGCAGAGGCAACTGAAATTACAGAGGCTACTGAAGATGTTTCAGAAGGTGAAGCTACTGAAGATGTATCATCGGAGGAAGACTCTGGTTCTGAGATGATACCGGAAGAATCCGGTGACGATGAAATATATCTTGTTAAATATGACAAGGATGGAAATCTTCTTGAAAAAGTTGATCTAAAAGCTGAATTCCCACAAGAAGAGTATTTTTCAGTAAACAGTTTTGCTGTTACTGACGATGGAACTTGTATTATGAGTCTGGAACAGGGAATTATCAGTTATTCTTCTGATAAAGGCTTTAAGAAAATAATAGAGAATAAAAGCACATCCGATTATATGTACTATCAGCTTTATAAAGGCTTTAAAGGACAGCTGTTTGTTTCATATTATGATGAAAACGGATATAATTTGTGTACTTTTGACCCTGAATCCGGCACTATAGGAGCTCCGTCTAAAGCAATAACCGCAAATTCTGAGAAATCATTTTTTGGTGGTAATGGGTATGACCTTTACATGAGTGATAGTAACGGCATATTTGGTTATGATATTGCAAGTGATTCAATGACTAAGCTTGTTGATTATATTGATTCAGACATAGAAAGTAGTGGCTCTATTCCTTCTGCAGTTGCAATAAGTGATGGCGAATTTGTAGCATGCCTTCCAGATGCTGATTATAACTTCTACCTTGCAAGATTGACCAAAGTCGCCCCTGAAGATGTTAAGGAAAAGAAGATAATTACTCTTGGCGGAAACTATATTGATTATGATGTAAGAAAACTTGCTTTTGCATTTAATAAAAACAATAGTGAATATAAGATCAAGTTTGTTGACTATTCTTCATATGCTTCCGAAGAGAACTATAATGCCGGATCAGAAAAACTTAATATGGATATTATTTCGGGAAATACACCTGATATTCTTGTGATTTCTGATGATCTTCCTGTTGATAGTTATATTAACAAGGGCTTATTTACTGATCTTACTCACTACATACAAAATGATCCTGATATTACAGAAAATGATATGATCACGAACATAGTTGATGCATTTAAGACAGGTGATAAGCTTTACCAGCTTGTTCCAAGCTTCTATTTTTCAACTATGATCATGAAGTCCAAGTATGCAGAAGGAAGAGACTATCTTACCTTTAAAGATTGTGATGAACTGATGAAATCAATGGGTTCAAACAAGCAGACAGCATTTGGCCTTGAGACCAGAGAGGACTTCCTTGAGCAGGGAATCAGATATTCAGGAAATACTTATATTGACTGGGAAAATAAGACCTGTCACTTTGACAGTGAATCATTCATTGAATTCCTTGAATTCAGCAAGGACTTTGTAGAAGAATATCCTGATAATGTGTGGGAAGATTATAAAGATACTTTGTACAGGACTGATGATGCATTGTTCTGCATTATGTCCTTTAGTGATTTCCGCGAATATCAGTATTGGAAACAGGGAATGTTTGGAACGGATATTTCTTTTGTAGGATATCCAAATGATATGGGTATCAACAACTCAATCATTTATCCAAGCAAGCGCCTTGCAATTAGTTCACAGAGCAAGAATAAAGATGCTGCCTGGGAATACCTTAAGATGTTCCTTACAGAAGAGTATCAGGATGATTGCTACTGTTTCCCTATCAGAAAATCTAGCTATGATAAAAAGGCTGAAGAGATTACTCACAAGCCATATTATATTGAAGATGGCAAGAAAGTAGAGTATGAGGATACATGCTACATTGGCGGCCAGGATATTCCTCTCAAGCCTCTATCTAAAGATGAGGTCCTGGAGGTAACCAATTTTATCAAGTCACTTACTCTTGTTAATAATTACAACTCAAATGTTAATAATATTATTTTTGAGGAAGCTTCGGCCTATTACAGCGGTCAGAAGAGCGCTAAAGAGGCTGCAGATATCATTCAGAGCCGATTATCTATCTATGTAAATGAGAACAGCTGATATTAGACAAAATATTAATTTTACTATGCAATTATTGACAAAAAATGTAATAACTTTATAATTATCTGAAAATTGCACAAAAGGCATAAAAACAATATGTTTAAAGCGCCTAAAATAACGAAATTTCAGAAAAATAGCAACAAATGGCATGCTGGTAGCAATATCTGGCATGCCATTTGTTACATTAATTGTTACAATTTACTTGCTCGGGCAACGAAAACGTTTAAGCGCTTTGAAAACTGAATATTGTGCATAAAAACTATAGGGGGTTTTTAGCGGATGAAGAGAAGTATTTCGATGCTTATTTGTGGACTTTTAGTTGCAACTAGTGTAGCTTCTGCAACTAGCGTAACAGCGCTTGCAGCTCCTAAGATCGATCCTTACGGAGTAGTTCAGGCAGAGCTTAACTTTGGCAGAGAAGGCGTAGTACAGTCTCCTGAGGTATACAATAACAGCAAGATTACTGTTCTGACAGAAATTGAAGCCGGCGATTACTGGCTTGTTAAGGATGTTGATTTCAGCGAAGGCCTTTCTAAGATTTCACTTACAGCAAGAGCTGATTCTGCTTCTGCTATTGAAGTAAGAAAAGATGGTGTCGATGGAGAGGTTCTTGGCAATATCAAGATTGGTTCTACGAATGGCGAATTTAAGACATTTAGCGCCAAAATGAAGAACCTGGAGGGAAAACATACAATTGCTTTTGTCGGTGCTGTAGGAAACGCTTCTGTAGATTACTGGAGTGCTGAGAAAAATGAGGCTACATCTGAGCCTGATCCAACACCTGTTTACGGATCTATTGATCCTTATACAACAGTAGAAGCTGAAAGCTGTGTTAACAGAAAATTTGCAGCAGAGATGACTTCTGGAGATACTACTTATCTTGCTATCAGGGCTGATGGTTATGCAGTAGCTTCAAATGTTGATTTCTCTAAAGGCGTAGCAGCACTTATTGTTAACTCTAAGGCTACAAAGGCTGCAATTCTTGAAGTAAGAATTGACTCAGTAGATGGAGAACTGCTTTCAAATGTTAAGGTTAATCCAACTGAAGAATTTGTTGAGAGAGCAGTAAAGGTTTCTCAGAATCTTCAGGGAACTCATGACCTTTACTTTGTAGCTAAGATGGCAGGTGCAACAGTTCACTTTGATTCATGGAAGGCTATGACAGCTCCTGTTAAGCCAAATCCTGATCCTGAAGAACCAATAGATGATCCGGAGCCTGTTGTTACTGATAAGGTTGATCCATATACTACGGTTGAGGCAGAAGATGCAACTGTAATGGAAGGCCTTGAAGTTAAAAATGCTGATGGCAGAACTTACGTTGAGAGACTTCGTCCTCGTGTTACATATATAGTTAAGAATGTAGAATTTGATGGATCTGACAAGATTGCAATTACATATAAGTCAGATTCAGCGCATGTTCTTGAAATCCACGATGGGGATACATATGGACCAAGACTTGCATTCCTCAATATTCCAAATTCTGACTATGAGTGGGCAACTATTTATTTGGACTTCCCAGATCTTCAGGGCTTACATGACCTCTACTTTGTTCCTAAGTTTGGCGTAATTGATTTTGATTCATGGTCAATTCTTAAGGAAGGTGAGGAGCCTACTCCTGTAGATCCAACACCAGTTGATCCTGATCCGGTTGATCCTGACCCTGTAGATCCAGACCCAACACCGGTAGATCCAGATCCACAGCCTGTAGCTGAAGGCTTAACAACTGAGTATACACTTAATAACTGGGGCTCAGGCTATCAGGTAAGTGTTAAGGTTACTAATAACTCATCTCAGAAGGTTGAGACTTGGGCAGTTAAGGTTAATAAAAATGATGTAGGTATCGATGCCAGCTGGAATATCAAGGTTTCAGAAGAAGGTAATTACTATGTTATCACACCTGTTGAGTGGAACTCTGTAATTGAGCCAGGCAGTTCAGTAGAATTTGGTTTCCAGGGCTCATCACATGTAAATGATAAGATTGAATTGTTTGCAGAAGGTGAAGTAAAAGATGAGCCACAGCCGGTAGATCCAGACCCAACACCTGTTGACCCGGATCCAACTCCAGTAGATCCAGACCCAGTAGACCCTGAACCGGTAGATCCAGATCCTACTCCGGTAGATCCAGATCCTGTTGTAATTAACGATGATCTTACACTTGATTACACAATAAATGGACAGGGATATGTAACCATCAACATGGCAGTTATTAATAACAGCAGCAATTCAGTAAATAGCTGGACACTTAGAATAAAAAAGAGCCAGATTACAATTGATTCAAGCTGGTGCGTAAAGATTGCCACAGATGGAGAGTATTATGTAATTACTCCTGAGTCATGGAATTCTCAGATCAACGCTGGTGGCAGCGCATTCTTTGGAATTCAGGGCTCTGGCCTTACAGGAAATACAATTGATTACATACTTCAGTGATGTAAAATAAACTCTTTCTCAGAAGAAAACGGCTATCGCTTAGCGGTAGCCGTTTTCATTTAGGTAGAAAAGCTCAAATGAAAAATAAAAGTCAGTTGAAAGGGGATTTGACGTATTTTAAACAAAATAAAAAGCAGGCAACGGGAATCGAACCCGCCTCCTCAGCTTGGGAAGCTGATATACTACCGATGTACTATGCCTGCAAATCTAAAAAAACTATTTAATTGTTAGAGCAACGTATTTCTGTCTGAACAAATAGAAAACTGTCACTTATCGTTCCACAATAATTTGTGACGACTATTTTATTTTAGTCAATATATGGTATAATTTCAAGTGATAATAAAATTTAATTTCTATTTCTTTTTAAGTTAACAGCAGACTTTTTGGGGAACACAAACTGTATTTGTGTAGAAAGCAGGAGAAATGACAGAAAAAATGAAAAAAGCAGCTGGCAAGGGTAAGAGCCTTGCAGGGGAATTCCGTGAATTTATTATGCGCGGTAATGTAATGGATATGGCAGTCGGTGTTATTATCGGCGGTGCTTTCCAGAAAATTATTTCATCACTTGTAGATGATATTATTATGCCGGTTATCAGCCTTCTTACCGGTGGTATCGATTTCAATAACAAGTTTGTAGTTCTTGATGGCGGCGATTATGCTACTCTTGAGGCAGCCAAGGAGGCAGGAGCGGCTACTCTTAACTATGGAACATTTATTACTGTAGTTATCAACTTTGTGCTGATGGCGCTCGTGATCTTTTTACTTGTTAAGTGTATGAACAACATTTCCAATAAGTTTGCCAAGGAAGAAGCTGAGGCACCGGCTACAACCAAGATCTGCCCTAAATGTAAGAGTGAGATCAATATTGAAGCTACTAAATGTCCTTGCTGTACTTCAGACTTATAATATTAGGAATACTAACCTGCAGAGTCCATCGGAGCACAATTCAGATTTAGACTTTGCAGGTTTTATATTGCTATTTATTTTTTTACTGTGCTATAATAATCCAAGGTAATAGGGAGTAGCTGGCATGTGATCATCACATGTAACATATATCGTCAGCACAGGATTTATCCTCGGGATATGTTATAATTAGCGAGACTTTTACCACAATTTTTTTGTGGAAAAAAGGTCTCTTTTTTTCTGCATATTTTTAAGGAGGAAAAAATATGTTACTAAATCTGTTACTGTTAATCATTGGCTTTGTGGCTCTTGTTAAGGGAGCTGACTACTTTGTTGATGGCTCTGCTACACTTGCTAAGGTGTTCAGAGTGCCTAGTCTTATTATTGGTCTTACAATTGTAGCGTTTGGAACAAGTGCTCCTGAACTGGCTGTAAGTTCTACAGCGGCTCTTCAGGGATCTAATGAGATTGCCCTCAGTAATGTTGTGGGATCCAATATGTTCAATCTTCTTGTTGTACTTGGTGCGTGCGCTCTTTTTTGCACAGTTCCCGGCAACAAGGATATCTTTAAAAGAGATTTCCCTTTTTCAATTATCGTAACATTGCTTGTATTTATATTTACTCTTTCAGGAAGTGTATTTGCCGGAGGAGTCTTTTCACATGATATGGCTGATAATGCAGGTGTTATCGGAAGAATAGAAGGCGCTGCTCTGATCATTATTTTTGTATGCTATATCCTATGGCTTATCAGAGCTGCCAAGAGTAATAAGACAGAAGAGTCAGAGGAAGAACTGATGCCTGTTTGGAAATGCCTTTTATTTATAATTCTTGGACTTGTAGCTATTGTGGCTGGTGGCCAGGCAGTTGTATATAGTGCCAAAGAGATAGCCAGATTCTTTGGAATGACTGAGACACTTATCGGTCTTACTGTTGTTGCTTTTGGAACTTCACTTCCTGAGCTTGTTACATCTGTTATTGCTGCTCGCAAGAACGAAACAGGTCTTGCTGTAGGAAATGTAATAGGATCCAACATTTTTAATCTGATGCTTATCCTTGGAGTTTCAGCATTACTCCATCCTGTGGCTGTTAATTTTGCATCGTTTTTTGATCTTATTATTCTTATATTTATGAGCCTTATTACATATCTCTTACTTGTTAGCAAAAAAGAGTTAAACAGACCTGAAGGTATTATCATGATACTTATTTATGCAGCTCAGATTGCTTTTGCTATCGTGAGATAAGGGATTATTTATAGGATTTAGGTTTTTATATGGATGGATTAGAATTTAAGCCGGTTACAGAAACAAAAGTTGAGAAGAATACTGCACTTATAGCTATGAGTGGCGGCGTTGACAGCAGCGTAGCAGCTGCGCTTACCCTTAAAAAGGGATATAACTGTATTGGCTGTACTATGAGACTGTATGAAAATGATATGGTCGGACTTGATCTTTTGGGAACCTGTTGCAGTATTGAGGATACCAAGGATGCCAGAGCTGTATGCGATAAGCTTGGAATAGAATATAATATTTATCATTATGAAGCTGAGTTTAGAGATAAGGTTATTGAGCCTTTTGTTTGCAGCTATGAGCGTGGTGAAACTCCCAATCCCTGTATCAGATGTAATAAGTACCTTAAATTTGACAGTCTATATAAGAGAGCAAGAGAGCTTGGCTGCGATTATATAGTTACCGGCCATTATGCAAGAATTGAGGAGCGTGACGGTCATTTTTATCTTCTAAAAGCCAAGGACCTGAATAAAGATCAGAGCTATGTGTTATACGATCTGTCTGAGGAACAGCTAAGACATACTCTTTTTCCTCTAGGCGAGTTTACCAAGCCGGAAGTCAGGGCAATTGCCGAGGAGAATGGCTTTGTGACCTCTCACAAAAGTGAGAGCCAGGATATATGTTTTGTTCCAGATGGCGATTATGCCGGAATGATTCACAGATATCGCGGCAAGGACTATCCAAAGGGGGACTTTGTCGATAAAGATGGCAATATCCTAGGAACTCATGACGGAATTATCAATTATACGATCGGCCAGAGGAGAGGTCTTGGGATTCCGGCCGATAGAAGGCTATATGTTACCAAACTCGATGTTGAGAACAATAAAGTCATACTTGCTGACAACATAGATTTATTCAAAAGAGAAATGATAATCAGAGATTTCCATTGGATTACCGGCTCGGAGCCTACTGATGAGTTTAGATGCCAGGCCAAGATCAGATACAAGCACAAAGAGCAGCCTGCATCAGTTCTTCCGCTTGGAGATGGAAGAGCCAGAGTTATTTTTGATGAAGCTCAGAGGGCTATTACAGCAGGTCAGTCAGCTGTTCTGTATGATGGTGATATTGTTCTTGGAGGCGGTATCATTGACTGTGTTGTTGATTGATACAACTTTTTGGTGGTGTATCAGTATTTTTGAATACAGATTATAAAGATGGGTTAAAGAGTTTGTTTTGGAGGGAGATTAGGTATGTTATATGGAGCGTTAGAAGCAGGCGGAACTAAGATGGTATGCGCTATAGGCGATGAAACCGGTAAGATATATGAGCAGGTTTCTATTCCTACTACAACACCTGATGAAACTATGCCTGAGATAATATCTTATTTTAGGGATAAGGGAATAGAGGCAATTGGTATTGCATGCTTTGGTCCTATTGATCTCGACAGAAAGTCTGAAACCTATGGCTTTATTACTTCAACTCCCAAGACTGCATGGAAGAATTTTAATATTGTTGGATATGTTGAGAAGGCACTTGGGATTCCGGTGGGATTTGACACAGATGTTAATGGGTCTCTTCTTGGTGAGATAACATATGGCTGTGCTCAAGGCCTTACAGATGCTATTTACCTTACAATCGGCACAGGTATTGGCGGTGGAGTTATGACTAATGGGAAGCTTTTGCACGGGATGATGCATCCTGAACTTGGTCATGTGATCATTGCTAAAAGGTCTGACGACAAAGGACAGTGCGTTTGTCCATATCATGACAGCTGTCTGGAAGGGCTTGCGGCCGGACCTTCAATTGAAAAAAGGTGGGGGAAAAGCGCCAAAGAGCTAGCTGATGATGTCTTTGTATGGGAACTGGAGGCGGATTATATCGGTACAGCGCTTGTTAATTATTGCATGACACTTAGCCCTCAGAAAATAATCCTTGGAGGAGGAGTTATGCATCAGATGCAGCTTTTCCCTCTTATCAGAAAGGTGTTTAAAGAGAAAATGGCCGGATACATAAACACGAAGACTCTTGAGAATCTTGATGAATACATAGTTCCAGCCAGTTTAAATGATGATCAGGGCATTATGGGAGCAATAAAGCTTGCCATAGATGCTAAAACAGAACTTCTTTGAAAAGAGTTGTTGTTCGCTGTTTTCCAATTGATTTTAAGAATACGTCAGTTGCAGGGCCGCCGTTGTTTAGGAGACCATCCACATAGTAAGCGGTTTTACTATTCTTGGTTTCTGGATCCTCAACAGCGGCTCCATTTATGCTTATAAAAGCTTTCATATATTCCAAGGCCATACTGTCAAAACGGTCAGAATCAGTTCTTTTGCCGGAATAGGTAGCTGTCTGAGGCAGCCTTATATCATCATACCATTGCTTTCCAAGATCAGTCTTGGGAAGATCGTTATATTTCTCTTTTACCCTGTCCATAGGATCAAAGGAAGGCTTATTTATTACTGTGTCATAAACTTCGATATATAATTTGTCATTTCCCAAGGCTTTAATACGATCATAAGAAAAAATTGGCAGATCTGTATCCAAAGGTGTAATGATAAGGGTATCCATCTGCATAAGTCCAAAGAATCCCTTTGATTGCATTGTAGATACATGACCAAGACCTTCTGCCTCATAAGAACTGATATTGAAAGTCATTCCTTTAACCTTTATACCGTCAAAGCCGGCTGAGCCGCGACTTGATAGCGGATATTTAGAGTTTATCGTTTCAAGCAACTGTGAAATCAAATTGAAAAATCCCCCTTTAAATATAGATGTATAGACTTATGCTATAAAGTTACTCCAAAGAAAGTGCCTTGTAAAGATGAATACAAGCTTTTTGAATGTAAAAAAGATTGTTTATAAGCAATAATTGAGTATAACCATTTTTAAATAATTGCTATAATAAGGTAAATATCGTGCTTTGGAGGACTTACAGTGAAAAAAGTATTAGTTAATCAGGTTGGTTTTTTATGTAATGCTCCTAAAAAAGCTGTTTTAAACTTCCAGGCTAATGAGTTTAGCGTAGTAGATGGAAACGGAAAAAAGGCTTTTGACGGAAAAGTAGAGCATTTTGGCACTGATGAGATATCTGGAGAAGATACTTATGTGGCCGATTTTAGTGCTCTGACAGAAGAAGGTAAGTATAAGATTGTAGCAGATGGACAGGAAAGCGTTTTATTTACTATTTCTAATGACGCTTATGATAAGCTTATGAAGGATATCTGTAAGTGCTTTTATTATCTGAGATGCGGAGATGCTCTCAGTAAAGAGTTTGCAGGAGAGTATTATCATAAACCCTGTCATATGACAAAAGCGACAGTGTATGGCGAAGATGTTGAACCGGTGGATGTTACAGGCGGCTGGCATGATGCCGGAGATTATGGAAGATATTCTACAGCCGGAGCCGTAGCTGTGGCGCATTTACTATATGGAGTGCGATTCTTTAAGGGACTATTGGATGTTCATTATGATATTCCAAAGGTAGCCGGAGATAAGGGCAACCTTCCGGAAATTCTTGCTGAAGTAAAGGTTGAGCTGGATTTTCTTATGAAAATGCAGAGAGAAAATGGTTCTGTATGGCACAAAGTTACAACTTTTAATCATGCGCCATTTTTGATGCCTGAAGATGACAGGGAGGAACTGTTTCTGTTTTCTGTTTCATCTCTTGCAACAGCTGATATTGCAGCAGTATTTGCTCTGGCTTATACAGTTTATAAGGACTATGATGCTGAATATGCAGATAAATTGATGCAGAAGTCTCTTCTTGCATATAAGTGGCTTTTAGATAATCCTGATGAGCTCTTATTTTTTAATCCTGATGGCTCTAATACAGGACAGTATGACGAAGCTGAAGATATTTCCAACAGATTCTGGGCTGCTTGCGCTTTATATGAAGCTACATCTGATGGCAAGTATTATAGTGATGCGCAGGAACTTAAGAACAGACTTGAAGAATTTGATAAGAATGCTCAGAAAAAGGGATATCAGGGGAATGTATTTACATGCCTTGGCTGGGCAGAAGTAGCAGGACTTGGTTCACTTTCTCTTTTACTAAAGAGAGAGGAAAATGCGCTTTGCACTCTGGCAAGAAATAGTTTCCTGGCTGAAGCAGACAGACTTGTAAAGGTTTCCAAAGAGAACGGATTTGGACTTTGTATGGGTGCAAATGACTTCATTTGGGGCAGTAACATGGAACTTCTCAAGTATATGATGGTTCTTAGTATTGCTATTAGAATTGACAATAAGCCCGAGTATAAATTGGCATTAGAAGCCGGACTTGATTATATACTTGGCTGTAACAGCATGGATATCAGTTATGTGACAGGAAACGGAGAGAAGGCATTCAAAAATCCACATCTTCGTCCAACTGCAGTTGATGATATCGAAGATCCATGGCCGGGACTTGTTTCCGGAGGCCCTAATGCCGGACTTCATGATGAGAGAGCACAAACTCTTCGCGGCAAGGGGCTCCCTCCTATGAAGTGTTATATTGATCATATTGACTGCTATTCATTAAACGAGATTACTATTTATTGGAATTCACCACTGGTATTTGCACTTAGCGGAATTCTCGAGTAAATAACAGAAGCTTTAAATCTCTTGTTTGACGCATAGAAAAAGGCCTATTCCTTCAATTATCTTGTAGGAATAGGCCTTATTTTTTTATAGGAGCAATATCCTTTTTACATTAAAAGGAAGTAGATCCTCTTCTGATCAGTTCGCCGGAAAAGATTGTTTTTTGAGGCATCTCGTTTTGCGAGAGAGTACCGATTAGTGTCTTTACAAGCTGAATACACATATCTTCCAATCTGTTATCTACAGAAGAAATATCAGGTTCAGAACAAAGAGTCAAAATAGAATTATTGTAACCTATGATCTGCAGATCACCGGGAACATTTATGTTGTTGGCTCTTGCAAAATTCATTGCACCGACAGCAAGGAAATCATCACTTGTAACTATACCGTCAAATCTGATTCCTTTTTTGTAGATATGATCTACAAAATTCTTAACACCATCTATATCTTCATGGCTGCCCTTGAAGCACTGCTGCAATTCCTTCTTGAGAGGAATGTCATGAGTTAAAAGAGCATTCTGATATCCGGCGAGCTTTTTGAGACCGGAGTAGGAGTTCGAATTGTACAGATAGAGAATATTCTGCATGCCTGCGTCAAGCATCTTTTCTGTAGCATCCTGAGTTGCCTTATAATCATCGCATAAAGTGCAATAGACATTAGAGCAATCAAAGTCTGCATTTAAGAGCATGATTGGAACAGTGGCAGCCGCATCCTTGACGTATTGGTTGTCTTCGGCATTGTTCATGATGAAGTTAGAACCTACCATTACAACACTGTCTACATGTTGAGACAGGAGAAGATTGAGTGAATCTTTCCTTGAAGCCATTTCATAACCAGTACAACATAATACGGAGTGATAACCATTTTCTCTTAAATTCTGTTCGATGTAATAAATAGCTTTTGCAAGATAAAGGTCAGAAGCATCGGCACATAAAATACCGATTGTCTTCATGGAATTAAGGCCAAGACCTCTGGCAAAGGCATTGGGTTTGTAGCCATACTGCTCGATGATATCCATTACCTTTTTCTTGGTACGAGGTTTAACGTTTGTACTTCCATTTAGCACTCTTGATACAGTGGCAATAGAAACGCCAGCCTTTTTGGAAATATCATATATTGTCATCTGGTTACTCATAAGCAATTATCTCGTTTCTAAAGGAAATTTGAAATATCTTACAGCATTATTGTAGGAGATATCTGCTGCAATCTCGCCAAGAATATCGAGATCTTCTGCTGGATACTCACCATTCTCAACAAGTGAACCAAGGTAATTGCACAGGATTCTACGGAAGTAATCATGTCTTGTATATGATGTGAAACTTCTGGAATCTGTAAGCATTCCGACAAAACCGGAAAGGTTACCTGATTCTGCTACAGAGGCAAGCTGCTGTTCCATACCGAGTTTGGTATCATTGAACCACCATGCGCTTCCCTGCTGGATCTTGGCTACTACAGGGCCTTCATTGAAGGCGTTAAGAGTAGTATTGATAATCTTGTTGTCATTAGGGTTAAGACTGTAAAGAATAGTCTTAGAAAGCATCTTCTTGGAGTGAAGAGCATCAAGGAAATCAGCAAGTTCACCCATTGGATAGTATGCATCAATTGTATCAAAACCTGTATCAGGACCGAGCTTCTCAAACATTGGAGTATTGTTGTCACGCTTGCATCCAAAGTGAAGCTGCATTACCCAGTCTCTTTTGGCAATTTCTTCGCCTTCAAAGAGCATGAATGCTGTCTGATACTTGAGATCTTCTTCGTATGTAAGTTCCTTGCCTGCAAGTCTCTTTGCAAAAATCTCTTCAATCTCTGCTTCTGTAGCGGGCTTGTACATTACATATTCAAGAGCATGGTCTGTAACATTACATCCCTTGGAAGCAAAGTAATCAAGTCTTACTCTGAGTGCTTCTTTAAGAGTTGCAAAAGAAGTAATCTTAACACCACTTACTTCTGAAAGGGTATCAATGTAGGATACGAATTCTGGTTTTCTGATATTCTTGGCTTTATCAGGACGCCAAGCCGGAAGAACCTTAACATCAAATGAAGCATCCTCACGAATCTTATCATGCCACTCAAGAGTATCGATAGGATCATCTGTAGTACAGATAAGAGTAACATTACTCATCTTGATAAGCTTGCGGACACTCATGTCAGGTGACTGAAGAACTTTGTTGCAGATATCGTAAACTTCTTCAGCAGTTTTCTCATTAAGTACTCCGTCATAACCGAAGTATTTCTTGAGCTCTAAGTGTGCCCAGTGGTAAAGAGGATTACCTACAGCACGTCCGAGACACTTTGCAAACATAAGAAACTTCTCTTTGTCAGAAGCATCTCCTGTCATATATTTCTCATCGAGACCAAACGCTCTCATAAGACGCCATTTATAATGGTCACCTCCGAGCCAAACCTGAGTGATATTATCAAAGTGGCGATCTTCAGCTATTTCCTTAGGGCTGATATGGCAATGATAATCAAGAATTGGCATATTCTCTGCATAATCATGATAGAGCTTTTTGGCTGGTTCACTAAGAAGCAGAAAATCTTCATCCATGAACTTTTTCATCTAAATAACCTCCGAATTATTATATTATAGTAGTTCTTAGCAAGTGAAACTAGACCCACAGATTAAAAAATGTAAAAAATATGTAAGCGATTTCATATATTTTTTCAAAAGTATTATACAAGAGAGAGAAATCAAATACAATAGAAAAAAGTTTAACGTTAAAGTAAAAAATCTCAATAAGAGCGATATATCCTGAAAGTGTAAAAATTTATTGACGAAAAGACCTGGTAATAATATAGTTAAAATGTAAACGCTTACATCTAGCAATTAAGAGATAAAGGGGTAGGTTATATGAGCAAATTTTTACAAATCCATCCGGATGACAATGTTGTTGTATGTCTGGAAGCGCTGAATGCAGGTGATAAGATAACACTTTCAGATGGCAGAGAAATTACAGCCAAGGAGGAAATTCCTGCGGGTCATAAGATCGCGATCAAGGATCTTTCTTCTAATGATAATGTTATCAAATATGGTTATGCGATCGGGCATGCTACCGAAGATATCAGTATAGGAAGATGGGTTCATACCCATGATATCAAGACCAATCTTGAAGGAATACTTGAATATAAATATGAGCCTGACAAGGCTGATATAGACAGAAAAATATCTCAGATGGGAACCAGGAAGGCTTCTTTTAAAGGCTTTGTCAGGAAAAATGGCAAAGTCGGTATCAGAAATGAAGTATGGATCATTCCAACTGTTGGCTGTGTCAATAATATAGCTACTGCACTTGCTAAGGAAGCAAACGCTTATATTAAGGGCAGTGTAGATGAGGTTGTAGCATTTACACATAACTATGGCTGTTCACAGACAGGAGATGATCAGGAGCATACAAGAGTGATCCTGTCAGACCTGATCAATCATCCTAATGCAGGAGGTGTCCTTGTTCTGGGACTTGGCTGCGAGAACAGTAATATTGATGTATTAAAGCCATATATCGGAAATGTTGACGAATCCAGAGTTAAATTCCTTGTTTGTCAGAAGTCTGATGATGAGATGGAAGATGGAATCAATCTGTTAAAAGAGATCATTGAGGCTGCTTCTACTGACGAAAGAGAAGAGGTAGATGCTTCTAAACTTATTATAGGACTTAAATGCGGAGGTAGTGATGGCTTTTCTGGAATTACTGCTAATCCGCTTGTGGGAAGAATATCAGACAGGATTATCGAGTGCGGCGGAACATCGATTCTTACAGAAGTTCCGGAAATGTTCGGTGCTGAGACAATCCTTATGAATAGATGTAAAGATGAAGCTACTTTTACAGATACTGTAAATATGATAAATGGCTTCAAGGAATACTTCACCAAGCAGGGTGAGCCGATTTATGAAAATCCTTCACCAGGAAATAAGGCTGGTGGAATCACAACACTTGAAGATAAGTCACTTGGATGTACTCAGAAGTCAGGTGATTACCCTGTAATGAATGTTATGGAATATGGAGAGAGGACAGATACTACCGGACTCAATTTGCTATGCGCACCGGGAAATGATCTCTGCGCGGCTACAGCACTTGCATCAGCCGGAGCTCAGATTGTTCTTTTTACAACAGGAAGAGGTACTCCTTTTGCCTGTCCTGTTCCAACAATGAAAATTGCCAGCAACAATACTATTGCAGATAAGAAGAGCAATTGGATAGACTTCAGGGCTGGCCAGATACTTGAAGGTAAGACATTTGATGAACTGACTGATGATCTTTTTGAAAAGATTCTCAGAACAGCTTCAGGAGAGAAACTAAAGAGCGAAGAAGCCGGCTTCCATGATATGGCTATCTGGAAGAGAGGAGTTACTCTTTAATAAAATGTAAGGCGTTTCATGAAAATTACATTTTGACATTTTGGACGTGAGGCGAAAATGTAACAGCAATTAATGATTTTTCATTAGCAAGAAGTGTGAATTTTTTAAAATGACCTATACAATATACACTAATAGAAACTGGTTTTGATGGTCAAAAATTATGCATAATTACATACTGTTTAAAATCTGTTCAAAATTTGTTAAAAAAGTTCTTGTAATTTTTGACATGTAAGCACTTTCGCAAACCCAGTAAAAACGCCGCTTTCAGAAAAAGTTGAACAACTTTGTTACAAATCCTACAAAATTAGTGCTTGCAATGGGTTTCAATACATGATAAAGTACACACATAAGCAAGTGAAAACGCTTACATTTATTTTTCAAAAATATTTTGGGAGGTACTAAAATTTATGAAAAAGAAAGTTTTATCATTACTTCTTTCAACAGCAATGGTAGCTTCTCTTGCAGCTTGTGGTTCTGAGACAGCACCTGCTGACACAACAGCTACAGAGACAACACCTGCTGACACAACAGCAGAAGCTGGTGCTGAAACAGCAGAAGCTGGTGCTGAAACAGCAGCTGAAGATTTCACACTTGAGACTCTTAACATCGTAGTTGACGGAACACTTACAGCTACAGTTGAGAGCGGACAGAAAGAGTTCGAAGAGCAGTGGGAAGCTGCTGTATCTGAGAAGCTTGGTCACCCAATTGATCTTATTATCAATCAGCTTGACCACTCAGACTATTCTGGAACAGTTTCACGTCTTCTTACAACTGGAGAAGTAGGCGATGGTTCTTACCCAGATGCTCTTATCATGAGCGCTACAATGCTTAGACAGTATCAGACAACTGGTCTTCTTTGGGATATGGCTGATGCTTATGCAAACGCTGAATTCCAGTCACGTGTTACTCTTCCTTTAGTTAACGAGAACATGAAGGATGCAGAGGGACACCTTTACGGATTTGCTCCTACATATGGTAACGGATGTGTTACTTACATCAAGAAGTCATGGCTTGATGCTGTAGGAATGAAGGCTGAAGATATCAAGACATTTGATGATTATTATGCAATGCTCAAGGCATTCACAGAGAATGATCCTGACGGAAATGGTTCAGCTGGTACATACGGTGTTATCGCAGCTGGTTATGGTAAGCTTGATGAAGCTCCATACATCAACTACATGCCAGAGTTCTGGCAGGGCGCATACCCTTCATTCTATCAGAAGGATGGCGTTTGGGTAGACGGATTCCAGGAGCAGGCTACTGTTGATGCTCTTGCAAGACTTGCACAGGGTGCAGCTGATGGCGTTATCGATCCTGATACAGAGGATGCTGGAACAAAGCAGGCTCGTGAGAAGTTCTTCTCAAACGATCAGACAACATCAGAAGGTGTATTCACATACTGGGCTGGTACATGGCTTAGAACACTTACAACAAACATGGA
>JAEEGL012464389.1_pt1 | contig 34881 bp, 51 predicted proteins | sample 9134231 | NCBI WGS metagenome assembly JAEEGL01 (sample SAMN16246548, study PRJNA631951) | gut metagenome | biome: gut microbiome; feature: rumen; material: fiber-attached | host: Bos | place: Iran: Karaj | collected 2018-10
GCCGGATCTTAAGTCCGCTATGGATGACCAGGTAGGTGGTAACTACATCACCACACCTCTTTTCGGTCTGATTTCAGGCAGTCAGCCTACCAACTATGACGGCTCAACAAATATCAGCCCTAAGAGCACTGATACTTACACCCACAGCCGTGTTGTTGTAGGTCGTTCAAACGGTTGGACTGAGAGAGATTTCTCTTATGATATCGCAGGCGGTACTGATTTCATGGAAAACGTAGCAAACCAGGTTTCGGAGTACTGGAGCGAGATAGACCAGGCAACTCTTATCCATATCCTTAATGGTGTGTTCAAGATGAACGATACCGCAGGTGCAGCATTCGTAGAGTCTCATACGAACGACGTATCTGAGGAGACAAACGCACAGGGCGCACTTGGTATGGTAGACGCTATATCCTTCAACAACGCTATGCAGAAGGCTTGTGGCGACAACAAGAGCAAGTTCAGCCTTGCAATCATGCATTCGGTAGTTGCAACTAACCTTGAAAACCTTAAGATCCTCATTTACGCTAAGTACAATGATGAGAATGGTATGGAGAGGGATGCTGCTATGGCTACACTGAACGGCAGACTGGTTCTCATTGACGACGGTATGCCGGTACAGAACGTTCCTGCAACCGCAGGTGTTTATGAGGTAGCAATCGGCGGCACTGTAGCAGCAGACGACGTTATTAACTGTGCAGGTGTAACTCTTACACTTGACGCAACCAGCGGAGCTTCTAAGAACGCAGCAGCGTCAGCTCTTAAGGACGCTATTGACGCAGACGCAGTTGCAAGTGCAATCTACAGCACTGCTGTATCCGGCGCAAAGGTAACTCTTACCGAAAAGACCGGTCACTATGGCAACAAGCCTACTGTCAGCATCACTTCAACCGCAGGTACTATCGCACTTACGGTTAAGACAGAGCCTATCGAGGAAGCATACAACCTCTACACCACATATGTACTTGGCGACGGTACTATTGAGTACACAGACTGTGGCGCAAAGGTTCCTTACGAGATGGATCGTGACCCTAAGACAAACGGTGGTGAGGATATTCTTTACAGCCGTCAGAGGAAGTGCTTTGCACCTTACGGTATAAACTTCACTAAGTACTCTATGGCTTCCGCTTCACCTACAGACGCAGAGCTTGAAATAGGAGCTAACTGGGAGCTTGTCAACAACGGTCAGGCTGATAGCGCAAGAGCTTACATTGACGGTAAGGCTATCGCGATCGCAAGGATCATTTCACGCGGCTAATTCCCTGATGGGAGGTGTCGCATATGGATAAATACCTTACGTATGCCGAATACCAGGCTTACGGCGGTACATTATCACAGAGCGATTTTAACTTAGCAGAATTTAGGGCGCAGAAACGCATAGACTACTTAACGGACACAAGGGTAGCTGCAATGGCTGTCGTGCCGGAAGAGGTAAAGCTGTGCATAATGTCCTTAATCAAGGTGAATCAGACAGCGGGTGTGGATGCAATAGCAGACAACCCGCTGCTTTCATCTTTTAATAATGATGGTTATTCAGAGAGTTATGGAAGCGCGTCAGAACAGATATCTGTCCTTGACAAAAAGATGAATGCGACCATAACTGAAATGCTCTATGGTGTCATGGATGACAATGATGTACCGTTACTCTACAGAGGATTGGACGTATGAAATTATGTGATGAGACTATAACAGTATTCAATAAGCAATGGGATAGTAACACCGGATATGACGTTTACTATCCGACTGTTATAAAAGGTGTGTCATGGTTCAGCGAGATAACATCCAACGTAGAAGAAACTGGTTTGCTGGCAGCAAATAAATTTACAATCCGTATCCCCACGGACGCGGATTTTTCCGGGAAGAGTTACGTAACACCAAAAGCGTATGAGAGTAGTGACCACACAAAGGCATTCACGCTTGGCAATGGAGATATCATTGTTAAGGGCGCGGTTGTACCGCAGGCGGGGCAGAGCTTAAAACCCTCGGATCTACAAGAGGCTTACGGCGAAATAGTAACAATCCTGGGCGTAACGGATGACCGCAGAGGACGGTCCCCGCACTGGAAGGTGGTTGGTAAGTAATGCGCTTAACAGTCGAAATGCAGGATTTCATACCCGCACACTCTAAGGAAGCTATAATGGCTGAGTTCGGATTACAGGAAGGTGGAAGAGTACAGCAGGCGATAGATGAAGCAGTGATAGACTACTGCTTACCATATTGCCCTATGGAAACAGGCACGCTTGCAAAATCGGCTTATGCGGCTACACGGGTCGGATCAGGAGTCGTGGAGTATGCAGGACCTTACGCGCATTATATGTACTATGGCAACGTTTACGGTCCCAACATCCCGATAAAGGATGAGGAAGGAAACGTTGAGGGATTCTTTTCAAAGAAGGGTGTAACTAAGCAGCCTACAGGGAATAAGATAAAGTACAAGACCACGTACAATCCGCTTGCCGGTTCATTCTGGTTTGAACGTATGAAAGCAGACCATATGAATGATATCTTAGCACTGGCAAGAAGAGTGGCAAGAGGGAGAGGGTAGATATGGCAACGGTGAACAACATTGAGCAGTTAAGGATATGGTTCAGGACGTGCACAGACATTGTTGCAAAAAATCGTTTTGGCGTTAACCATATTTCTGAAAAAGCGGTTGAGTATGCTATCTATTCAAGCCCGTCAACACTTAACTATCGTGAGAACGTGCTGGGTGAAAGAGTCCTTACGGATATTCAAACAGAAAACTATATTTTCGCATCCAAAGAAAACTATGGAGCTGACGTTGAACAAAATCTTTCGGTGCTTGGGTGGTATCAGGACATTATTACTTGGATCATCCAGCAAAACAACACCGGGAATTTTCCGACAATGGAGAATGGCAAAGTACTTTCTATCCTGCCCACGCTTACAGCATATCCGGCAGAGGTCGGCAGCTCAATCGCTAAATATCAGATCCAAATTGCGGTGCGATACAGAATAAATCAATAGTAGGAGGATAAAAGGTTATGGCGAAACTTGATCGTAACAGATTGATGTTTTTTGCATCCTTCAACGGGACCAACTGGGAAGTTCTTGGACGTGATAATGATGATCTGTCTAAGGCACTTAACCCGGATACGGAAACGTCGAAGAACGTGCTGGGTGAGTCAACCTTTAAGCATTCTGGCTATGAGCCTGAAATAGAGGTTGATCCCTACTACGCAGACCCGTCATCCGCACTGTATGAAAAGCTGATTGCTGCTGCTATGCAGGAAAAGTACGGTGATGATGATATCAAGGGTTATTTTGTAGAAGTTATCTTCTCAACCGTTAACGGCGATACCATGAGCGGCACGGGTTATAAGCGCGACGCTTATATTGTACCGCAGTCAACCGGTGGTGATACCGCAGGTCTGGGTATTCCTTTTACCATTAACCCTGTCGGATCACAGACAACGGTATCCGTTTCATACACTAAGTCAACCAGGGCAGTGACTATAACCTAAGGAGGTGTAAAAGATGGCTAAATTAGATCGTAACAGACTTATGTTCTTTGCTTCCTTTGATAGTTCAAACTGGGAGGCTTTAGGACGTGACAATGATGATCTGTCAAAGGCACTCAATCCTGATACTGAAACCAGTAAGAATGTGCTTGGAGAGTCAACCTTTAAGCATTCGGGATATGAGTCAGAGGTTGAGACAGATCCTTACTACGCAGATCCGTCATCTCCGCTTTATGAGAAGCTGGCGGCTGCTGCTATGCAGGAAAAATACGGTGACACAGATATTCTTGGATACTTCCTTGAAGTTATCTTTGATACCGTCAATGCATCCGCAGGCACTATGAGTGGTACAGGATATATGCGTCAGGCATACATTGTACCGCAGTCAACCGGTGGTGATACCGCAGGTCTGGGCATACCGTTCACGGTTAACCCCGTAGGCGCGCAGACGCAGAAAAGCGTTGTTTACACGAAGGCTACACGGGCTGTGAGTGTATCCGCAGCAGCAACATACACCTACAGCGCAGTTACGCCTGAGAGTGGCGACAATCCTGCAAGCGAGGGATGGTATGAGAAGTACGGCACAGGTACATACATGAGCACGACTGATACAACTTGCGTAACAGGTAAGACCTATTACGAGCGCAGTTCGGGCTGACACGCACAATGATATAGAGCTGGCATCTGTAAAGGTGTCAGCTCTTTTGTTTTAGGAGGAAAAAGGAAATGGCAGAGTTATCTAAGATAGTAAATATTGATGGCAGCATTAAGGGAGTAGTGGACGACGGTACCAGAGCGATACCGATTGAGAATAAGTTTGGCAAGCCTATATGCACTATATATGTGCGTCCGGGCGACTTCTCAATAATTGACCGGTACAACGACGTTATCAGAGCATTGCCGGATATCGTTGAACCGCTTAAGCAGTTAAGTATTGAGAATGACGGTACAGCAAAGCTGGATGATGAATGGAAGGTTATCAAGCAGGTAGAGGTTGAGCTGTATAAGCAGATAAATTATCTGTTTGATATGGAGGAAGCAGAGAAGATCTTTGAGAAGCGTAATCCCTTTTCATCCGTTAACGGTGTATTTTTCTGTGAAACAATTATATCCCTGATAGGCGATATCATTTCAGAGAACGTTGTAAAAGAGGCTGAAAAGGTACAGATAAGGACAGAGAAGTATCTTGATGATCTTCCACAGCAGCCTACAGCGGAGGTAACAGATAATGCTGGGACTATTACCAACTTCCCTACAGGTGGCGGGGAAGCAATATAACATACAGACCGATTATCGGAACGTTTTAAGGATCATAACGGCGTATACAGATAAAGAGCTGACGGACAGCGAAAAGGTTTATATCTGTATGCGCCGTTTATACGGTGAAGATTTTTTTAAAATCCCGTCTGACGATTATGAGGAAGCAATCAAACAGGCAAACCTTTTTATCGAAAACGGGGAACACGAGGACAGGCCAAGTCCGCGGGTTATAAATTGGGAAAAAGATGAAATGCTTTTATTTCCGGCTATCAATAAGATAGCGGGAACAGAGGTAAGAGCACTTCAATATATGCATTGGTGGACTTTCCTGGGCTGCTTCCAGAACATAGATCCCGAAAGTACGTGGGGCTATATCCTTACCTTACGTCAGAAACGGGCGCGCGGTAAGAAATTCGAGAAACATGAAAAAGAGTTCTGGAACAATAACAGGCTATTATGTTCTGTTGACCCGCCTAAGACCGTGAAACGCGGCAAGGACAGGTTAGACAGTATATTTGATGATATTTTGGAAGAACAAAGGGGAGGAGGTAGCGAAGATGGCTGACAGTTATGACGGTTCTTTGCGGTTTAATACTGAGCTTGATAACAGCGGTTTTGAACAGGGATCTGATAAGCTGCTTCAAGCCATTAAAAGCCTCCAGCAGTCCGTTGAGAATATAGGACAGAATATGTCCGCAGGCTTAAACAGCGTCACACAATCCTTACAGAATTTATCCAATAATGCTGTAAGTGCAAATCAGGCAGTGTCACAGTCCGGTCAGGAAGCTGTGACCACAAATCAGCAGATAGCGCAGAGTGCAAATGCGGCGGCAGAGGCTACACAGCGTATGAGCACGGCTCCGCGCAACGTCAACACAGAATACAGCAGCATAGAGCGCACTATAATTTCACTCGGAGATCAGCTTACACGACTGGGCACACAGGCACGTATAGGCTTCAATTCGGAGGGGCAGGTATTAAGGTTCAATGATAGCGTCGGCATAGTTGCACGCAGAGTACAGGAATTGCGTGACAGGCTTGCGGCACTTGCAGAGGTAAGAACCCCAACCGAAGAGTTTACCACTTATCAGGAAATAGTTAACGAGGCGCAGCAGTCATTAGAAGATTTGATTGCAGCGCGTAACAGACTTAGCGAGGCGGGTATAGGTGATGAAAGTGAAACTTTTAGAGGGATAGTGCAGGCTATAGAACAGGCCACACAGAGGCTTAACGACTTCCAGGGACGTATACAGGAATTAGAAGCGACCGGACGTGCTTTCACACTCGGATCTGATACGGCTGAATATCAGAATATTGCCGGACAGTTAGCTGCCCTTGAACCGCGTTTAGGTGCAGTGATAAGTGCAGGCCAGAGAGCGGCACACGCTTTCAATGGTATTACATCCGCGCTGGGCAGAATGGGAAGAGCTATGGGCAACGCAGTTGTTCATGCATTCACGGCAACCGTTCAGAGACTCGGAGCGGGCTTACGTGCAATAGGCGGAGCGGCGCGCAGAGCGGTCGCAGGACTCTTTAATTTTAACAGGGCTACAGGAAATGGCATCAACCCCATTAACGGCCTTATTCGAGGTCTGACGAGCTTCAGGACATTGTTAGCGCAGAGAGTTAAGAACGCAATTATGTCGGAAGTTTACAAGAGCTTCCAGGAAGGTATACAGAAATTTGCTGAATACTCATCTGCTTTCAATCAGGCAATGTCTAACATAAAGAATACAGGCGCACAGATAGGCGCGCAGGTGGCTTCCCTTGTGGCGGGTATTATCACAGCAGTTGAGCCGGTGCTTACACGTATCCTGTCGCTTATCAATTCAGTTATTACAGCCTTAAGTGCTTTGTTTGCGAAGCTGGGCGGCAAGAGTACAGTTGCGGTTGCAACTAAGGGTACACAGTCTTATGCTGACAGCCTTAAAAGTGCAGCAGGCGGCGCAGGCAAGGCGGCAAAGGAACAGAAAAAGTTTAATGCGGAGCTGTACGGATGGGATGAGCTTACCCGTCAAAATAAGCAGGAAGATTCGTCCGGTGGCGGGGGAGGCGGCGCAGGTGCTTCCGGTCCCTCATGGACAGAGGTGCCTGTTAAGGATCTATGGCCGGATGATATTGACTGGTTTCAGAAAGGCTTTGAGTGGGCAGAGAAATTTGCTGACGCGCTTGATTCTATCCCGTGGGATTCCATTCAGGAAGGTGCAAGAAAAGCCGGTACAGCTATTGCACAGTTCCTTAACGGCGTGTTCGCAAACCTTCACCTTGCGCGCAGTTTGGGTACCACCATAGCGCAGGCATTCAATACGGCGTTTGATTTTGCCCTTGCATTCCTTAAGGAATTTAACTTTGCGCAGTTTGGTGTTTGGGCGGGTACGTTGTGGAATGCGTTTGTAGAAGCATTTGACTTTGCTGACGTGAGGGAAACGATCAAACTTGCGGGCAACGGTCTTATTACAGCCCTTGCAAACTTCTTTGAAACGATAGAGAGAACGTGCAGTACGTTAGGCGCAGGGTTAGCAGAGATCTTTAACGGGATCTTTGCTGATATCGACTTACAATCACTGGCGTATGCGTTTATGTTAGGGCTACACGACCTTAACGTTGCTATCCAGGCATTCATTGACGGTGTTGAGTGGGATAAGATAGCTGCAAATATAGAGTCCGGTCTGAATACTCTTATCAAGGGTATGGTATTCAACAAAGACGGTGAGCTTGTAAACGTATGGGCAGAAAACGGCAAAGTCGTTGGTGAGCTTATAGGTAAGTTTGTAAGCCTTGTCTATGATATCGTGACCGGCTTGGAGTGGGAAACACTTGGATCTAATCTTGCAGCGTGGTTATCCAATGCTATAAAGGGCATAGACCTTACTAAGCTATTCGGGATATTCGTGCAGGCATTCAACGGCCTTGTGAAGCTGGTAGGCGGTTTTGTGCGAGGTATGGACTGGGTAGATCTCGGCAAGAACCTCGGAGAGAGCCTGCTTAATGCTATCAAGATGATAGATTGGGCTAATTTTGGTAAGACTGTAAGTGATCTGCTGATAGGTGCGCTTGCACTGCTTACCGGATTTGTTTCCGGTATAGACTGGAGTGAATTAAGCAGTACACTTATCGAAGGTTTGGGGGATATGATCGCCAATATTGACTGGATAGGACTTATGGCTCAATTAGGTGCATGCTTAGTATCCCTTATAGGTGGAGCTGTTGATCTGCTTATAGGTGTTTGGGAAGGAGAAGCAAATTTACTTGCTGAGTTTTTTGAGAGTATTGGATTAGACGGTATAGCGGGATTATTCAAAGGTATCAGCGATGCTTTAGCGGGTATAAGTACCTGGCTGAAAGAGCATATAGTAGATCCGGTTGTTAACGGAGTGAAGGAAATGCTCGGGATTAACAGCCCGTCTACAGTCTTTGCGGAAATAGGTGGTAATCTTATTGCCGGACTTTTGCAGGGTATCAGCGAGGCTTGGCATACCATAACCGACTTCTTTAGTGAGGTGCTTGGAACACTATTCCAGACTATATCGGATAAGTGGGAAGAGATCAAAACAACTACGCTTGAAACCTATACCCAAATAAAAGATACCATAATGGAAAAATGGGAAGAGATAAAAGCTATTGTCTCGGAAAAGGTTGAGGGCATAAAAGCCGACCTTGCGGAAAAATGGGAGACTATTAAAGCCGATCTGTCCGAAAAGGTTGAGACAATAAAAGCGGAAATCACTCAGAAATGGGAGGAGATCAAAACCACAGTTGCTACCACGGTGGAGAACATTAAAACTGATACGATTCAGAAATGGGAGAACATCAAACAAACGGTATCGGCAACGGTGGAAAATCTCAAACAGGATATTCAGAATAAGTGGAACGACGTAAAACAGAACGTCAGCACAACCGCAAACGATATTAAGCAGACTGTAACGGAGAAATGGAATGAGGCGAAGCAGAATGCTTCTACAGCCATAAACAATATCAAAAGTACTGCTGAAACCAATTTCAACAACATAAAAACATCCGTTTCAAATTCGCTTGATACAATGAAGCAGAATGCACTTACAAACTGGGAAACAATGCAGTCAACCGCTTCAACTCAGTTTGAGAATATCAGGGCAACCGTGCAGAGCAAGATGGAAGAGGCAGAGAGCTTCCTTAAAAATCTTAACTGGTCAACCATTGGTACGGACCTCATTGAAGGATTTTTTGAGGGTGTTAAAGAAAAATGGGATCACGTTAAGGAATGGGTAAGCGACGCAGCAGAGAGCCTTACCCGGACAGTCAAGGACGCGTTTGATATCAATTCACCTTCTAAGGTATGGATGCAGATAGGTACTTATCTGGATGAAGGTCTTGCAGACGGTTTACAGGGTGGTGAAAGATCCCTGCTGAATGCCGCAAGCGGTATTGCAACAAGCCTTAATCAGCGTATGCAGGGTGCGGAAATGGATATATCCACGGACGCAGACTTAGAGAGGCTTGACGTTATTATGGATAAGCTGTCCGGCATAGCGTCGATCATAGATCATATCGCAGAGGCACTTGCGGCTATGGGTGGTCTTGAGATCCCGCAGATAGCAGTAGGACAGGTGGTACCGCCTAAGACAAGAGTAGGCGCGCCGGGAACAATGCCGGAGGAGAGCTACACGGTGCAGGATGAGGCAACGAGTGAGCTTGTGCAGCTTGTGAGAAATATCCGCGACTTCTTATCATCTAACAGTGGTGGTAGACCTATCAACCTGACAGCGACCGTGAATGGGCGTGTATTATTCCAGACGGTTGTTGATGAGAATAACAGAGCTATAAACAGAACGGGCGCAAGTCCGATAAGGGTATAAGCTATGGGATATGCGAAACTTGATACAAATGGATACTGGGCCGTAGACGGCACGCCTATTTACGTGCCGTCGGAGGGCGGCGTACAGATTGACCATGATAACATTGTAGGTCCCGATTCCGGTCGAGTAGAGAGCGGCAAGATGCGTATTGACTGGGTACGTACAGATGTAAGGAAAGTATCACTTACCTATGATTATCTTACGGGTGCAGAGGTCGAGTATATGCGTAATCTTATGCAAGGCAAGGTATTCCAGTTCACCTACTATGACAACGGGGTACAGACTATGGAAGGGTATTGTGGCAAGAATACCTATTCTCAGGAAAATCTGTCGCTGTACTCTACAGAGGGCGGGCTGTATAAGGGCTTTAAGATAAACGTGGAAGAGATGTAGGAGCGCGTGTATGTATCCGGTATCAGAAGATTATTTAGAGGCTATAGAAAAGTCTACCACAACTACATACTGGTATGGACAGATAAAGGCAAAAAACGGCGTGCTGTATTCCTTCACAGAGGATGATATAGATTCCGGTTCGGGAAGGATAACACGAGAAATCAGTTCGGGTGAGGATTTAGAGATAGGTTCGACCTGTGCGGCCGGTCTTGATCTGTCCTTATACCTGGATGCAAACAGGTATGAGCTGTATGGGGCAGAGGTTAAGCTGTTCTATATGCTTAAACTTGACTCAAATAGCTGGGAGACTATACCACTCGGAGTGTTCTATATAGAGGACCCGCCGGAAAGAGATATGGGCGTGCTTTCGATCCACGCCTATGACGCTATGATGCGTTTCAATAAAGATTTTGGATCTACTCTTATAGGCAATCCATACTATATGCTTCAATATGCTTGTAATGCATGTAATGTGGAGCTTGGCAATACTCAGAGTGAAATAGCAAATATGCCAAACGGCAGCGTGGATACATACACTTATGAGGAAGCCACGATAAGCACCTATAAGGATCTGATAAGCTATATAGCAACCTTCTTAGGCGGGTATGCTTATATAGGCGTAGACGGCAAGCTGTATATCGCGCAGTACTCTATGGAGCCAGTACGTACTATAGATTCTGATTGGAGATATGATTATAAGCCTACAGATTATGAGACTTATTATACAGCCCTGACAGCGTTCTTTATGGTTACGGAGGAAGAAGAGACATATAGCACGGGGGCCAGTGGGGGACTGACGTATGATATCGGGAGCAATCCGCTGATTCAGTTCAATCTGGACGCTACACGAAGCGCGGTGCTTAATAATATCCTCAATGCGCTATCCAGCTTCACGTATACACCATTCAAAGCATCAACGCCTTGCGATCCTGCTTTGATGGTTGGAGATGTTTTAAACTTCACGGATAATCATGCCGTGGACGGTAAGCTGTCCGTTATCACTAAACAGATCATATCAATCAAGGGCGGGATGGAGCTTGAATGTTCCGGCGCAGATCCTAACCTTAATGTGCTTACTAAAGTACAGAAAAGTATAAAGTCGGTTGCAAAGTCCAATAATAAGGATGCAATGTATTATTATGACTTTATCAATGCCGGAAGCATTCATGCTGACGACGGCGAAACGGTAAAAATAACTGAATTTAACTATATAACGACAAAGGCAACACACGTAGACTATCACGGCCAGGTCAAACTTGTGATAGATACAACGGAGATCATATCAGAGGATATGGTGTCCTGTTATGAAAACGACGGTGTTATAAAAGTAACTTATAAGATGGATGATAGTGAGGTCAAAGAGTACTATCCGGTGGACACATTTACAGACGGAGAGGTGCTGCTTGACCTTTTGTATTTCTTCTATGCGTCCGGCAATCTGACAGGCGTTTTTTCCGTATACCTTACGTGCGAGGGATGTTCTTTTGATATAGAGTCCGGGGCAGCAAGAGGCTATATCGCGGGCGCAGGTCTTGTCGGTGATTCCGCTTGGGATGGATCTGTGAAGGTAGAAGATAACTTCTACAAGTTTAATTTCAGTAGCAGAATGCATAAGCAGATGACGGATGAGCTTGTAAGCGTTGCACCGCAGGTGCCTAACGGTGATACCTTCTCACAGAATTATAAGAGGATATCATTTAGTCGTATCCTTAAGTCTCTTACAAGCGCAGTCGGAAACGTATTCAAACTTCATAAATTTACTGTCCCGTATAACGCGGGTGAAGTCACACTTGATAATACTAAGGTATCTGATGATAAGTGGGTGCTTGATAATACATCACAGATAGGTATGGTTACGACACCAAACAAAACAGCATCAACCATACTTTACGTGAAAACAATAAATTCAGGACTTAATGTATTCTATATTGTGTCGTTTGACAGCGGTACTACGTGGTGGACGTATAACAACGGCTGGGTTGCGCCGGATTATACACAGGACGTTTACGGTATGTTTAAGTCCACAATGGAAGCGATCACACAGGCTCAATGGGCTACAAAGTTCACGGGTAACATTATGATAAGAGCCGTCCTGATTGACAGCATAGCATCACTCACAAATATTGAGATATTCACAGAGGAGGTACTTTAATGTTAAAAGGTAAGACACGGATTGAATTGAGAAACGCAGAAACCGGAGAGCTGGAAGAAGTAAGGGAAGATGAAAACCTAATAACACACGCTATTGATTATATCATAGACGCGGAAATGTCTTACAATGCCGCGCCGAATGATTATTGTTTACCGGTTGCGACTAAGCTGCTGGGCGGGATCATGCTTTTTGATGATGAGCTGGATGAAGATGTTGATAATATCCACTTCCCGGTTGACGTTCATTTAGTGGGGTACGCAGGACAGACAGTTAATCCAACAGATGATTACGGCGGGTCCTATAACACTGTAGAGAGTTATAAAACCGAAACTGGATTCCGTAGTGTGTGGGATTTTGGTACTAACCAGGCAAACGGACAGATAGCGGCTGTCGCACGTACAAGCGCATATGCGGGCAGAAATCCTTTAAGGTATATGTATGGTCCGCGATTCGTTCAAAGAGCTTGCGGCTTGCCGCAGACGGATACAGGATGGGCACCGATCAGATATGACGGTGAATACCTGTATATGCTTAAGGGTAACAGCACTACGCACCTTATGAGACTTGCAAAGGTGAAGATGCCTATACACGCTATGGGCGCGGCTGATTACAGCGCAGTCAACTATGACTATGAGGTTATAGCGTCGTGGGATACGTCGGTACTGGTGCACGGTGGCGTGACTGTATATCTTGACTCCCCTAATCAATACAGGGATGGTGGTGACGGATACATATATGCGCTTAGAGGAGATTGTACGGATGATCCTCAGAGTGGTAGAGGCATAAGATACTTCACTATATGTTATGGTGATGATTCTTATGATAAGTCAGCTTATAAGACCTTCACGATTGGATCTGAATACTATTACAATGGACAGACTGATCTAGGATATTATTCAAGCGGTACCCGTATTTATTGTAAATACTTCAATCACGCATATTTCCATATAAGCGACGGTAACTTATATCTGTTAAGCCTTGACCGGAAAAGCGTATTTATCATAGATATGGAAAATCCTGCTTCTATGAGATCTGTACGCCTGATAGCAGTAGATAGCAGCGACTACATTGACAACATACATAACTTAAGGCCGCACGCGGGCGGGGTATATGTAGTGATTTATCATTACGGGTATACAAGTAACCAGTGGGAAAACGGTATAGTATATCCTGACGGTACATATGTTGTGAATGATATAGCGGGTACTAGTGATGAAACGCAAAGATGGGGATATTGCAGAGAACACGGCGATAAGTTAGAGCTGCTTTGCAATAATTACAACGACGCTTACACCTTTGCTTACGGATGGGTGGCTAACTATCTTGGAACGATCAATAATCTAAGTTCTGTAGTAACAAAAACAGCCGCTCAGACTATGAGGATTATATACACCCTTACAGACGTGGATGAGTAAGGGGGTGTTTATATGGCTGATATAACCTATGCCAATTCCGGGGAAGGTTGGCTTTGTGATAAACGATATTATAAAAGTGTTAAAGGGCTGATAGCTACACTGAACAATCGAAGCTATCACACATTAAGAAACGGGGCAGTCGTATTCGCAACGGTATTTTTACCAAATGGATACACAGGCCCCGTTGTTATATCCACAGATGAGCTTAGAGCTTCTTACGATCAGGGAAGCACTAAGGCACAGGGCAGCTTTACCTATGCCGGATATACGTGGTACATAACACAGTTCAAATACTTTGTCGTGGGCGACTATCCTGATACATCCGGTATGTCACAGCGGCTTGTGATGGATACCACAAATTATGCAGCAGTCGGTGAGGCTATCCTGGAAGCAGCAAGCATAATACGTGAGGAAGATTTTACAACAAGCCTTGAAAAGATCTATTACAACGGCAAGAGCAAAGTTATCAAGCGTATATGCCAGCTTATCAACCAGCTCCATAAGTTAGGTACAACTCACAATGATGCGTACTATGGGGACTTGGGACAGATAGCATATGAGCACTCGCAGACACAGGGTAATGCTCATAATCTGACGTTAGAGGATTTAGGTCTTGAAAGAGTTAATGACCAGATAGCTTCTATCTTAGAGGCTATAGGTTCTGTAGACCAATGGGGAACGTCAGCAGCAAAGACGGATACGATTGTTGACCATAGCGGCAACGATCTTGTGTTCAAATCACCTGCCCAGCTTTTAGCTTGGCACTAAACAAAATTCTTAAGAGAGGAGAAACGAAATGGCTATCAAAACTATTTCAGAGCTGCCGGAAAAGCTCAATCTTAGCAACAGCGATCTGTTTGTTGTTGATGACGGCGACAACAACTATCGCATTACGTGGGCACAGCTTATCCAGCTTTTACCGTGCGTAAGTCAGTTCAAAAAAGATGACGAGACAGGCACGATAAGCATTAAGCTCACAAACAACCAGATACTTTCAATTGTACCGCATGATCCGACTAAACTGAATGCTTCCGCTTATGTGGTATTTACGGGGGCTACACAGAGCACGGAGGGTGCAGCCGGTATTGTACCGAAACCCACAGCGATTAACAAGTATCTTGGATCAGGCGGGTCGTGGGAGACACCTGATACTACACCTACGCAGGACTCACAGAAGCTCATCACGTCAGCAGGCGTATTCAATGCGCTGAATGATAAGGTAAGCATCCAGGATAACGCGGGCTTCCATAACAGCATATTCAGAGGAAAGAACCTCGGATCATCCCTTACAGCGGCGCAAAAAACCGCTATAGCTGCCGGTACATTTGAAGATATGTATATAGGCGACTACTGGGAGATCAACAGTGTCAAGTATCGTATCGCACACTTTGACTACTGGCTGAATTGTGGTGATGGAAGTAACGTATGCACGGATCATCACGTAGTTGTTGTACCGGACAGCGCACTGGTTAACAAGAGGATGAATGCAAAGGTTGATAATGTGGATACAACCGCAGGTGCGTATGTCAATTCCGAAATGCGCACAACTAACCTTGCAGACGCTAAGACCATTGTTAATGCGGCGTTTGGTGCTGATAACATTCTGGGGCACAGAGAGTACATGCAGAATGCTGTAACTGACGGCTATGAGTCAGCGGGAGCTTGGGTTAATGCTGATATCGAGCTTATGAGTGAGATTATGGTATACGGCTCAAATATCTTCCATAACGTGAAGTGTGGAACAGCCCTGCCTAACCTTTATACGGTTAATAAGACGCAGCTTGCATTGTTCAGACTTGATCCGTCGTACATCATATGCAAGAACGTCGCACAGACAGACCGATCTTACTGGTGGCTTCGTGATGTTGTATCTGCTACGTACTTCGCTCTTGTCAGCGCCGGCGGCAGTGCCTACGCTGGCGGCGCGTCGGACACTATTGGCGTGCGCCCGGCTTTCGGAATCAAATAATCTTCAATCCCCGCCCCTCGTGGGCGGGGTCAATAGTGGATAAGGAGATAGATAAAGTGTCAAGTGTACCATTAAGCAGACGTAAACCTTCACGCTTTGAAGCAGAACATCAATACTACAAACTTCGCGACGCAGTAACAGAGTTTATGTTACTGGATTTTGGCTTTTCACAGGAGAAGTATGCAAGAAAAATTGAGAGATATCGCGCTACACACTGTGGAGTTGATAACGTGGATGAAGTAGTTGCGCGGTTCAAGAAAAAGTCGGATGCATTTTATGATTGGTACATAGACAAAGAGTGTAATGCCATTCTTAAGATTTTGCAGGATATTGAAGCAGAGTTTACTTTTGGCAATTCAATCTATCCCTCGGAAACAGCGGCAAAACTTTTTGAGTTTATAGAACGCAGGAAGCATATCAACGCCGCTATCGCAAACTGCTATATCTTACGCCAGGAGCTACAGGATATCGTGAGGATCTTGCCCGTTGACTTCAACAAGTGCACGCGCTTCACGGAGGCTATTGATAAGCAGATTGCGTTATTTAAGGGTGTAAGACAGGCTGATAACCGGTTCTTACGCACAAAGAAACGTAACGAATTAACCAATGATATCATACAAATACTGAACGGGATTATATCAGTCGTATCCCAGATGGAAAACAGGGTTACTGATTAGGGCAGCTTTTGAACGAGATAACGCCGATCTAACTGGTGGCTTCGTGATGTTGTATCTGCTACGAACTTCGCTAATGTCAACAACAACGGCAATGCCAACAATAACGGCGCGTCGAACAGTAATGGCGTGCGCCCGGATTTCGACATATCAGATAAGACCTAAAAAGAGGCGAGATATGTTTACGAAAGGAAAAGCTGTCCATGCTTAACAGCTAAAAGATAGCGCACAAGCGGAGTAGTGCCCTATGACTACTTGGCCTATGGCGTATGGTTACGACTGTGCCCTATCCGGGTCTTAACCCCGTTTGGGGAATATAGGGAAACATGGAAATAGTTTCTGATATGAATGTGCTGTATGAGGCATTCAGGGCTTCAATGAAAAGCAGCTCATGGAAGGAGGAACCACAACGCTTTGAAGCAAACTTTTTGTCAGAGTTAAATGCACTGAGAATAGAGCTTGAAGAGAAGTCGTATAAAACCTTACCGGGCAATGAGTTTGAACAGAATGAGAGAGGCAAGAAGAGACACATACACGGTAACAGGATGCGTGACAGAGTAGTAAGGCACGCCTTGTGTGATAAGGTGTTGGGTCCCTGCTTACAGCCCTATATCATTTATAACAACGGTGCCAGTCAGGAAGGTAAAGGTGTGGACTTCTCACGCAGACTGTTTGAGAGGGACTTGCATAACTACTGGTTAGAGTACAGGACTAATGACGGCTATATTGCTTTCGTGGATCTGTCAAAGTTTTATGACAATATCCGGCATGACGTTACAAAGGCTATGATCTGTCCTAAGATAGATCCATTTTCCGGGTGGCTCTTCTCAAATATCGTAGACTCATTTCAGGTGGATGTATCATACATGACAGATGAAGAGTATTCGCGTTGCCTGGATAATAAGTTTGACTCTATCAAGTATTACGCCAACGTCCCGAAAGAAGCACGGACGGGTGAAAAGTATATGGCAAAGTCAGCCAATATCGGAGATCAGACGGCACAGAATATTGGGGTTTACCTGCCTACACGAATCGACAACTATGTAACTATCGTGAGAGGCTTTAAACGGTACGGCCGTTATATGGATGATATGTACCTGATACACCCTGACAAAGAGTACTTAGAAGAAACACTTAAGGGTATGTATGAGGAAGCAACACGACTCGGATTTTTCATAAATCAGAAGAAAACGCGTGTGTGCAAGCTGTCCGATACATACACTTATCTTCAATTCAAGTATTATCTGACGGATACAGGCAAGGTTGTTAAACGGATCAATCCTAAGTCAGTAACACGTCAGAGAAGAAAACTTAAGAAGTATCACAACCTGTGGAGCAAAAACGTAGTTTCCTATGACACGGTAAAGCAGGAATATAAGTCGTGGATGGGAAGATACGCTAAATATATGTCGAAAGCACAGATACGGCATATGAAGGAATTATACCAATACTTATTTAAGGAGGATGTAAGATGGAAGGAAAATACACCATAACATTATCAGACGGTACGCAGATCAGTAACCTGGATCTGAACGGTAACAACTTTGTCTCAAAGACAAAAGTAAAGGAATCAGACTTTGAGGGTAAGTTGCAGGTCGTTACAGTAACAAACGGAGAAGAGGAAACAGTGATGCATAACTGTGAGCTTGTCCAGATAGTAAAGACCGGCAATGAATACTGGTTCGTTATCAATGAAATGTCTGAGGAAAAGCTGACACTCTTACAGATGCAGGCCAACATTGATTTTATCGCGGCTATGTCTGATATCGAATTATAAGAAGGGAGGATAAGAGAATGCAGCACAGTAAGAATTTTGAGAAGGTAAAGATGTATTATGACACGGGAGTATGGGATAAGGATAAGGTAAGGAAGATGGTTACAAATCCTAAGTCGGGTCCGTGGATCACTGAGGCCGAATACAAAGAGATCACGGGAGAAGATTATTAAAGGGAGGTATCCTGATGACACCAATAATTACAGCGATTATAGCGGGCGTAACTTCAAGCGGGTTATGCTCGCTTATTATTTTCTTTGTCCAGCGGCATGATGCAAAGACCGGCAAAAGGTCAGCGGAATCAGAAATGCTGCTGGGATTGGGGCATGATCGGATAGTATCACTTGGAGGTGAGTATATCCGACGCGGATCTATCACGCAAGACGAATATGAAAATTTGCATGAGTACTTATACAAACCATACAAAGAGCTTGGCGGTAATGGTACAGCCGCCCGGATAATGGCTGAGATAGAGAAGCTGCCTCTGGTCAAAAAAGGACGGTGATAATTATGAAGAGAAGGAAACAGAGAAGCAAGTACCGTTCACTAACCTTATACGTGGTATTCAGCATTGCAATGATAATTCTGTATAGCGTGGTGGAGCTGGTGACTGCTACACTCACCGGGATATCTCACGACACATTGACAACCTGTTTTATGTCAGTGTTTGGGGGAGAGATCCTGTGCGCCTGCCTGATAAAGATATTCAAGCTCAAACAGGATAACGTGATTGATAATTCAGATCCGCGCTATGATGAAGGGAGTGATGAGATATGAATACCGGTTATATAGTATCAGCACTTGCTATATCAAGTGCCTTAACATCTTTGACCGTAGAAGGTATCAAGAAGCTGCTGGATGAACAGGGAAAGCCGTACAAGCCTAACCTGCTTGCAGCTATCGTAGCTGTCCTTTTATCGGTCTTTGCTATTGCAGGATACGCGCTGTATAAGTCTATCCCTATGAGCGTACAGCTTGTGGTGATAACCATAGCGTTTGCGTTCCTGTCGTGGCTTGTATCAATGGTAGGCTTTGACAAAGTTAAGCAGCTTATAGCGCAGCTTACGGGAGGGTGAGATATGGCTAAATACACAGTTAAATCATTCTTTGAAGAGCTTAAGCCATACGTGATCCAGGATATGCAGCAGACCGGGATACTGGCATCCTTAACGGCTGCACAGGCAAAGATCGAGAGCCGGTACGGTAACTCGAAATTGACGGTAGAATGCTCGAATCTATTTGGGATCAAGGGTAAGTACAACGGACAGTCAGGACGCTATCTTACCACAGAATACTATAACGGAGTCGCTAAAAAGGTCTATGCAGACTTTAGGAAGTATCCTTCCTGGGCTGAATCTATCGCGGATCATTCCGGGCTGTTTAACCGCCTTGCAAGGTATAAGAACCTTAGAGGGGAAACAGACTATGTTAAGGCCTGCAATAATGTTCAGGCTGACGGCTATGCGACTTCACCCGTCTATTCGACTACGCTCTTGCAGTGCATTAACCAGTACAAGTTGTATGAGTGGGATGCAGAAGCACTCGGGAGAACATCACAGAAACAGAAGATCCTTAAGATCGCAGACTACTATCCGACTCTTAAGATCGGAAGTACAGGGGAACACGTTCTTGCGTGGCAGAAGTTCCTTAACCTGTCCGGTTATCCTTGCGGCATAGAAGATGGGATATTCGGAAAAAATACTCGTCTTGCAGTAATTGACTACCAGGCCGCGCGTGGGCTTACGGCCGACGGTGTTATAGGTCCTAAGACGTGGAACAGTTTACCGAAGGCGGCATAAGGGAGAGATAAGATGAAGAAGAAAGCTACTATAGATAAGAAAGAAGAAAAGCTGATGCGTACAACAGTGTGTAACCTGAATGTGCGCAAAGATCCTACAATAGAATCTGAAATAGTTGAGATCCTACCGGAAGGTTCAGAGGTTGAATGCCTCGGAGATCCCGTCACCGGTGAGGATGGAAATGAATATATCCAGGTACAGAATGGATATTGCCAAACACGCTATTTATCTTAATTTCGTGTCTGCCTCCTTTTTTCAGGCTCCTCGGATTGCCACCGGGGAGCCGCTTTTTTATTGTAACAATTCCTGTAACAATTATTTTTTAAGGAATTGTGAAAAAGGCTTGTAAACCGCATAAACACTGGCTTTGAGGGTTGTAACAATTTTTGTAACAATTCCTGTAACAATTTTTGAATTGTTACAAGTCCTGTCAACAATCCGAAACAATTTGAAACAATTTTTTAAACTGATTGTTACACCAAAAATCCGCTTATTTCCTATGTTTTCTAAAAATCTGTAACAATTTAACAATTTTTTCCTATAGAGGGGCATAGATAGAGAGGATAGAGAGTAAAAATACGCCCTGTTCGCCCTAATCGCGTATGGTCTATAACGCACGTGCGCGCGTGAGCAAAAATCAGTAAAAAATTTTATACTAAAAGCGTTGACAAGTCTAATCTATTAGACTATACTATGCATACAGTATAAAATATTAGACTAACAGAAAGGGGATACGGATTATGGCAAAAATGACAAAAGCACAGATCATTGAAAAGCTATCAGGGATGGGAGAAATGCACTTGGATATGATGAGCTGGAAAAAATCAGATCTGGAAAACTATTACAACAGGACTATGGAAGCAAGATCAATGAGTCTGGAAGAGTTGAGAGCAAAGCTAATCAGTGAAGGGAAGATGTAGGAGGTAGGGACTATGGCAAAGAGAAGAAAGAGCCTGTCAGAAAATGATATCAGAACGATCTTATCAGTATTTGAGTCAATCAATGAGAAGTGTCACTACAACTATGAAGAGCTTAATACTTTTATGGGAAGTATTACGATAGGTGAGATGCAGGATCTTAATAAGAAGCTGCTTAAGTGGTATGACACAGATCTTTATAACAAGCAGTACGAAGAGCCGTAAGAAGGGAGGGCTACACGGATGAAGAACAGAAAAACAGTCGCGGCATTGGTCGCAATGAACGCCTTACGGGGACGAATCACACCTGTCCCTACAGATATGGATGTATTTGAGGTTCTGGCTGAAATGCCGGAAATGGGCGGCATACACTTATCAGAATCAGCGCAGGAGATAGCAGCAAAGGCGCAGAGGATTGAAGATAGCAGGATAACGTATCTTGCGGTGAACGTATCAGACGGGGATCTTATGATAACAATGCTGTGCGATATACCGGAAGAGCGGTTGACTAATGAAAATGAAATGCTGTCGCGTGATGGTTATGCGTTCGCGTATGTATATAACAATAATTCGCCCTGGTGCAGTGAGTACGGGGACGTATTTGTTGAGAAGCAGCCCGACGGATCTATAAGAAGGGTTGGCTAAAAACGCTTTCTGACTATGTCATATAAATCACTTCCCATGTGTAACACAACATCCGCTGTGCATCATGGGACAGTCCGGTAATAGCGGTGCGAGATTGTGGTTATCGGTCCTTTCTAAAAGAGTGTGGAGGATTAGAGCATGAAAGAACCTATAAAAGTAATATCGTATGAATGCCCATATTGCGGATTTGAACGATACAACATACATGAAGTTGAGGAGCATATAAAGACCTGTGAATCGAATGATGAATTGCCACCAAAAGACTGTTCAAAGTGTGGACATCATTCCACTTCTAAATCAAGAGAATGGTGCGGTCATGATAGAGGCCCACAAGTTTTATGCGATAGAATATGGCATCATTGCGATATACGCGGTAAAGATTGTGAAAAACGAGCAGGATATTATTGCAGTGAATTTTTTATTGAGAAGGAGGATCAGGCGTGAAAAAGAGCTTAAGAGAGGCCCTTAACCGGGCAAAGCAGTTAAGTATATCACATCCGGCCTGCAAGGTCTATGTGATGGATAAGCCGCGTTGTAGAAAGCCGCTTGTGCTTACAAATCAATGGTGCATAAAAGAGAGTATGTTTGAGGGTTATTACGGAGTAGCGACTTTTTTAAACGGAGAAAGAGGGTGAGCAGAAATGATGAAATGCACAGTGTGTGGCGAGAGCTACACGGGAGAAGAGGTATGCGAGTGGAGAAGTGACGGTGAGGCTTATTCACACCGGCCACTTATATGCCCGGACTGTTATGACAATATGAACAAGCAGCCGTTAGAAGCACAGTTCTCACAGCTCATACATCCTATGCCGTGCATACAGCCGGTGGATTATGAGATGTTAGATTATCTGGAAGGAAGGTGCCTGGGTGATGCGTATGACTAAGGCAAGGGCTTTTCTGTATATCCTTACGTCCGTGGTAATCACTCTTACAGCGCATGAGGTATACGCGGAAGAGCCGGAACCGGAAAAGCCTATGCCAATAATCATAATGCATGATAGGCCGGTTAAGCCTAAGATCGAGGTAGAAGTGACAGAATATGTACTGGAACCTGTAGAGGAAGATCCGGTGATACCTGATATCGAAGAAACGTATATATCCGCGGAGGCTTATGCCGCTTGTGAGAAGTATGGAGCTGCTTACGGTATCCCGCCAGAGCTGCTTATGGCAATGATCGAAACGGAATCAGAGGGCAAGGCAAACGCGTATAACCATAGTTCAGCGTCAGGGCTTATGCAGGTATCTGTTAAATGGCATGAGGATCGGATGATACGGCTGGGTATAACCAATGTGTTTGACACGGATCAGAATATCCATCTTGCATCCGACTATATAGCAGAGCTTAAGGATCAGTGTGGCGATATGGAGCTGGTGCTTATGACCTACAATATGGGATACAATAAAGCCGTTAAGTTTTACCAGCAGGGCAAGGTCAGCAGGTATGCAAAAGATATCATAAACCGCGCGGAAGAGCTTGAAAAGCTACACGAAGCACTGTATAATAAAGGTGTCGTGGAATGATTCCTTGTTTTTACAACATTTTGTTCTTTTTCATGTTAGTAGCATTATCCTCAAAGAGAATAGCACCCACTCAGGGTGCTATCTTTTTTATCGTATGTATGTAATTGCGAAAGCTGCATAATCCTTAAGAATTATGGGGCTTTGAGGGGTGTTCGTATGGACACCCCTCAGTGAAGCATTGCAAACAGGATGCGAACACTTCACTGGTACACTATTATCTAATTCTTTGAGGGTAACGGCTCTTTTACCACCGGGGCCGCCTGGATCATTCGACACATTGAATACAATTTTTATTTCCTTATCGGTTACGAATACCGAATTAACAAAAGTTTCTATCAGCCGCACATCACATTTTATATCCCCTACTTTGTTATCCCGGAATTGTTCAAGGAAGAAAAGTATATGATCCTTAGTCAGCTTAAGTATGGGCTGTAATTCAGTATCGGCAATAAGCAGGTTCAGCTTATCACGTTCGGCATTCAGAGCTTCTATACGTGGTGTTATGGCTTCTACCGCTATACCGCGTTCTATTGCGTCTATAAGGCGTTGCATACGCGCGTCTATATCCTTAAGCTGTTCATTCAGTCTGTTAAGTTCCTGTGAGTTGTCGTGCTCGTCAAGGTACAGCTTATAAACGCTATCGGCTATCTGGTTAAGCAGTTCGGGATCAGCCAGCAGTTTATGTACCTCATCCAGTACCACATCTTCTACATAGTTCTTACGGACGTTATGTGCGTCACACTTCTTATGAAGATGATTTTGACAGCCGTAGTAGCAGAATTTCTTGCCGGACTTCCCGAACCCTGATACGCCGACCATAGGAGCACCGCACTTACCACAGAAGATCTTACCGGTTAACAGGTATTCCTCACGAGTCCACGTAGATACCGGCCTACGCTTATTTACCTGTAGCTTTTCCTGTACCTTATCAAACAATTCCTTATCAATGATCTCAGGCATACCGCCCTCATCAAAAATATCGTTCTCAGAATCGTGATATGTATACACCCCGTAGTACCTGGGATTGGATAGGATACGGGGCAGACTGTTTTTTGTGAAGGGCTTTTTAAATTCGGTCTGGTATCCTTTTTCGTTAAGATACCGCATAAGATCAAAGAGAGAACAGCCGGAAGCATACTTTTCAAATATGAGCTTCACGGTAGGAGCGGTATCAGGGTTGATCTCATATTTCTTTGTTTCCTTATTGACCTTGTATCCTAAAGGGCATACACCACCAACGGCCTGATGCTTTGTTGCGGCATTAAGCCTACCACGCTTGACATTTTGGGAGAGCTGCAAGCTGTAGTATTCGGCCATACCCTCAAAGAGACTTTCGAGTATAACAGCCTCCGGTCCTTGTGGCATGTTCTCGGCAACATACTCTATGTGTACGCCATTCTTTTTGCACTTGTACTTGTTAAAGGTCAACTCTTCACGGTTGCGTCCGAAACGGTCAGTTTTCCATACTATGATTATGCTAAATTGCTTTTTGGCGGTATCCGATAACATTTGCTGGAATGCCGCACGGTTGTCATTGCGTCCGGTCATTGCCCTGTCTATGTATTCATGCACGATAGTATATCCGTGATCCTTTGCGTACTTCTTGGCTGCTGCAAGTTGCCCCTCAATGGATTGATCTGTTTGAGCGTGTGAGCTGTACCGCGCATATACCACAGCATTCTTTGATATATCCCTGTCATGTGTACTCATAATAGATGACCCTCCCCGCTACACGGCGTGTGATGCGGTATTTCTTTTTTCTTGTGGTTCATACATAGATAGCTTAAATTTGATAAAACTAATTACTTCCTGTTGATCCTCATACGTGAGCTTATTGTATAATTTAAGTACCAAAGGCATTTCAGATCTTACGTCATTATCAGTGATCTTTTGAAGGTTTATGGTTTTTTCGACATCCCCATTGAAGTGATCCAGAGCAGCACCGGCATGATCGGCTATCAGATCCCCGTCACTATAATCAGTCGGGTCGTTAGTTTCACCTAAGAGATAATCCATAGTCGTATTTAATCTTTCAGTCAGCAGCTTTAAGTATTTTGAGCTGGGCGTTTTAGCCCTATCCCTTTTCCATGCCGATATGGTCCCCTTCTTGATCCCTAACTTTTCCTCTGCTTCCTTGGAGCATACCTGTGTTATGCCGCGTTCGTGGCATAATTTTTCAAAATTTTCATAGAATCCCATAATAAGTCCCCCCTAAAAGAATAGTATAAAAAATTTGACTTTTTATATTGACAGTCTAAATGATTGGACTTATAATAGGGTCACAGTCAAATATTTTAGACTATCAAAAACACACACCTATCGAAAATCCGGTAGGTCAAAAAATGATATAGGTTTAGGCAAAAACAGTATATCACGATAGTATAAAATTTTCAACTGAAAATAAGGGAAGGAGGCCGATATGTTGCAGTTCAACGAGGATTGGACGGCTGACGTTGTAGGACGGATGCACAAGTACAAAATATCCAATGATGCACTTGCTGACGAAGCTGAGTACACACCCGGATACACGTCAATGGTTCTGAATGGCCGGAAAGAATTTTCATCTGATAAGGCTAAAGAGGAGACAAAGACGAAGATCCTGGAAGCACTTGACCGTCTTATAGCAAAACGGGAGGAGGGCGATAGTGATGCTTGAAATTGAGGCCACAGCAAAACAGAGCTTATCACGTAGCTTTTTAGCAGCTATCCAATCGTACTACGCTAATCCGCTTAATGCGGAAAAATTCAAAGAGTGGCAGAATACGCACAAAAAGGAGGAAGAAACGAACAATGGCTAAAGCAGATATGACAATTCAGGTTCAGATCAGTGCGCCGGACTTAGTAGCAGCTATCACAGCTTTAACAGACGCTATCGCTGGAAGCAAAGTAGAGCCTACAGCACCGGCAGTCAAGATTGAACAGGTACAGGCGGTACCGCAGCAGGATATAATGCCCGCACCGGTAGTTGAGGCACCACAGCCCGCAGCCGCAGTACCCACAACACCAACACCCGCACCAGTACAGCAAGCACAGCCCGCGCCCGCACCAGTACAGCAGGTGGTACCGACAGCGGCACCAGTACAGCAGGCACAGCCCGCACCAGTACAGCAGGCACAGCCCGCACCGGTTCAGACAGCAGCGGCACCTGCTACACCGACCGCACCGGCTCTTACGCTTGACGCTATCAGCGCAGCAGGGGCACAGCTTATCCAGGACAATCCCGATAATATGCAGAAGATCTTAGGGCTTTTACCTAAGTACAACGTTCCCGCTATCAATCTCATAAAGCCCGAACAGTTTGAGGCTGTGGCAGCAGATCTGAGAGCGTTAGGAGCGAAGATATGAGCGCGACAGGACACGCCCTGTTATCCTCATCATCATCTCACAGATGGCTAAATTGTACGCCAGCACCACGGTTCGAGGCACAGTTTGAAAGCGGCGAGACAAGTGTATATGCGAAGGAAGGGACGTTAGCCCATTCGATATGTGAGGAAGTTGCAAATTATAATTTTCACAAGATCGACAAGCGGACGTTCAACAACCGGATGAAGAAGCTGAGACAGGATGAGCTTTACAAAGAAGAGATGGAAAAGACAGCAGAGTTTTACGGCAATTATCTTTTCCAGAAATATCTTTCCTTTGAACAGAAGCCATTTACCGTGCAAGAGGATATGGTTGATCTTAGGGACTGGGTACCGGAAGGGTTTGGTACTTGTGACTCAATCATAATCGGTTCCGGTAAGATCCATATAACGGATTACAAGCACGGCAAAGGCGTTCAGGTATCAGCAGTAAACAATCCGCAGATGCGTCTGTATGCGCTTGGAGCACTTAAGAAGTATATGCCGATATACGGCGATACCATTAAGACCGTTTCAATGGCGATAGTACAGCCCAGGATATCAGAGGACGTAGAAGAGGAAGAGCTGACAGTAGAAGAGCTGCTTGCGTGGGGTGACAACATCAAGCCTATAGCTGAGAAAGCATACAAAGGCGAAGGTGAGTTTAATCCCGGATCGTGGTGTAAGTTCTGTAAGGCAAAGGGTGTATGTAAGGCAAGAACAGAGAATGCTACAGCCTTAGAGGATTTCAAGGACGCAGTTATCTTAGGGAAGCTGGAAGGTGAGGAAAAGACTAAGGCCGCTACAGAGAAGCTGCTTACCGGATCTGACAAGATCCTTACGGATGAAGAGGTTGCGGATCTGTTAGAGAGAGGTAAGTACTTAGTCGAGTGGTACAACGACCTACAGGAATATGCATTACAGGCAATCCTTGACGGTCATATCATACCGGGCTTTAAGGTTGTCGCGGGCAAGTCTAACCGTGCATGGTCTGATGAGGATGCAGCGTTTAAGGCTATCGTTGCCAGCGGAATTGAAGAAACAATGCTTTATGAGCGCAAAGCCAAAACCTTATCACAGCTTGAAAAGATGATCGGCAAAAAAGACTTTGAAGCTATGGTGGGACAGTTCATCACGAAGCCTATGGACAAGCCTACACTAACCGGAAGCGACGACAGCAGGCCGGACTATAGTGAGGCAAAGAAGGATTTTGAAGGGGTGGTTGAGAATGCTGTATAGACCAGACGTTGATTGTATACGAATTGAAAACGAATGGAAGCACGCACGCATGACCTTCAACTTCCCATTTCTGATAACGGATATGACACTTACGGATATGAAAAAATCCATGAAGCTCATACTTGAATGGAGTGAGGAAGAGCATATACCGGTTATCGAGGAATGGTTTAAGTACTTGATAGAAGAAGCACGCGACTTGTGGGAAGCAAACAGTAAGAAGTTTGTAGATGAATATAAGGACGCAGACTATTACAAGCGTGATCCAAAAGTCAGTGTTAAAGAGATCAAGCACATGAGGGCGCATAACAGCGCACTCAAAGATGATGTAAGAAGATCTAAGTCTACTTACGAAAAGCTACTTAAGAGGCACGAGGCATTTAAGGAATTAAAGGTTACTAAAGGTTATTAGGAGGAAAAAATTATGTATCAGGGTATTCCTACAAAAGTTTTAACGGGAGAGTGCAGACTGTCGTATGTGCATTTATCACAGCCTTATCTCAATCCCAACAATTCAAATAGTGAGCCTAAGTATCAGGTCACTATGCTTATCCCTAAAACGGATCAGGCAACCTACAACGATATAATCAAGTCAAGGGACGCAGCTTATGAAGCAGCGGTACAGAATGACTGGAAGGGTAACAGACCGCAGTTAAGATCATTACTTATCTATGACGGCGACGGAGTACGTCAGGACGGTTCAAAATTCGGTCCTGAATGCGCTGGACACTGGGTTATAACTGCTTCAACAAAGCGTAAGCCACAGGTTGTTGATATATCAAATATCAACGTGGAGCTTGCACCGCAGGATATCTACAGCGGTATGTATGGACGTGTAACACTCAATTTCTTTTCATTCAATAGTAACGGAAACAAGGGTATAGGTTGTGGACTCGGAAACGTTCTTAAGACAAGAGATGGAGAGCAGCTTGCAGGTGGATCTACAGCAGAACAGGATTTTGCCGAAATTACAGCGGCTATACAGCAGCAGGCAGCACCAGTACCGCAGGCAGCACCAGTACCGCAGGCACCACAGGGAGGAATGGTACCGCAGGCACAGGGTTACGGTTCGGTTCCTGGCGTTCAGGGAGGAATGGTACCGCAGGCACAGGGTTACGGTCCGGTTCCTGGCGTTCAGGGAGCTACACCGACCGCAGGATATACGCCTGTCCCGAATATTGATCCCATAACCGGACAGCCGTTATCACCTTTGCCGTTTGGTTAACTTATATAGGTGGTTAGCCCGTAACACGTATTCCCCACGTTTCCCTTCACGGGCTTTACCATACAGGCACAAGATGTATTAACCCCAGGGGTGACTATGCACCATCCTGTATAGTCGGGCAGCTTGGAAAGCCCCTACCAATAAGCTGCCCATTATTTTTTTATACACGCACGAACGGAGGCAATGTACTATGCATACTCTATTCATAGATCTTGAAACTTTTTCAAGTGTTCCAATAACAGATGCGGGAGCTTATAAGTACGTTCAAAGCCCCGATTTTGAAATTCTGTTATTCGCTTATTCAATAGATTATCAACCGGTACAGGTTATAGACCTTGCATCCGGCCAAATCCTACTAGACGATATCAAAACAGCTCTTACAGATCCCGATTATTTGAAGCACGCCTACAACGCGGCATTCGAGTTTATGTGCTTATCTAAAGTATATGGAAGTATGATCCCGTCACAGTGGCGTTGCACAATGATCCACGGTCTGTATTGCGGATATCCCGCAGGACTGGGAGTTATCGGTGCAGTTCTCGGAATGCCGGAAGATAAGCAGAAACTTACGACCGGCAAAGCTCTTATCAGATATTTTTGTGTACCTTGTAGACCTACCAAATCAAATGGTGGAAGGACACGTAACCTTCCCAAACATGATCCCGAAAAATGGAGTCTGTTTGTTGAGTACAACAGACAGGATGTAGTTGCAGAACAGGAAATAGAGAAACGGCTTGTGTTGTATCCAGTTCCCGATCATATACAGAAGCAGTGGGAAACGGATCTGATTATCAATATGCGCGGCGTATCGGTTGATATGGAGTTTGTGCAGGGCGCGCTTGGTATCGGACAGCAGTTGACCTATGACCTTATGGAAGAAGCAAAGCAGCTTACCGGACTTGAAAACCCTAACAGCGTTCAGCAGCTTAAGACCTGGATAAACACCCGTCTGTTTGGTAAGTCAGGCGTGAGTGATCTTCAAAAAGATACAGTAACAAAGCTGCTTGCGGAGCAGGATCTACCCGCTGACGTTAAGAGGGTATTAGAGATACGTCAGGAGCTTGGTAAGACCAGTACAAAGAAGTATAACGCCATAGAGGATTGTGTGTGCGAGGATGACAGGGTAAGAGGACTTTTACAGTTCTATGGAGCAAACCGGACAGGCCGCTGGGCAGGACGTTTGGTACAGGTGCAAAACTTACCGCGTACCTATACCAATCCTATCGACCTTGCGAGGGATCTTGTGAGGCGCAGACAGTCTAAGGCACTGAGAGTAGTTTATGGGTCGGTCAATGATACACTGTCGCAGCTTATCAGGACGGCGTTCGTTGCTACACAGGGCAATGTGCTGATTGACGCGGACTTTTCGGCAATCGAAGCACGGGTTATATCGTGGCTTGCAGGCGAGGAATGGCGACTTAACGTATTCAGGACGCACGGTAAGATCTACGAAGCAAGCGCGAGTCAGATGTTTGGAGTTCCTATTGAGTTGATAAAGAAGGGCAATCCCGAATATGCGCTTAGAGCCAAAGGTAAGGTTGCGGAGCTTGCGCTTGGATATCAGGGGTCCGTAGGCGCACTGATACAGATGGGCGCGCTGGATAACGGTCTGGAAGAGTCAGAGCTGCCTGATATCGTCAATAAATGGAGGCAGGCTAACAACCGTATACAGGCATTGTGGGATGAGCTTAACAGGGCTGCTATCGAGGTTATAGATCAGGGTGGATCACGTCATTTACACGGGCTTATCCTTGCGCGCGAGTGTGATATCATCCGGGGTACTGTATCCTTCACGATCACGTTACCGTCAGGACGCAAGCTGTATTATATCAATCCTTCACTCGGAGAAAACCAGTGGGGCGGCGCGTCAATCTGTTATATGGGTATGGATCAGTCTACTAAGAAGTGGACTAAGCTGGAAACATACGGCGGGAAGCTGACAGAGAATATAGTACAGGCTATCGCGCGTGACTTGCTTGCGGAAGCGATAGAGAGACTTGCAGCAGCGGGCTATCCAATCGTATTCCATGTTCACGACGAGGTGATAATAGACATCAAGCCTTACGCAGATAATGAGAAAATGCTTAAGGACGTGGTTGAGATAATGTCAGTAGTTCCTTCCTGGGCTACAGGCTTACCGCTTGGAGCCGACGGCTGGGTAGGCGATTACTTTACTAAGGAATGAGGTGAGAGTATGAAACTGATTGTATTGCAGATAACGTTACTTGTTCTGGCGATCCTTTACTTATGTATGGGAGCGGGTGAGCGGGAGAAGTTTTGCAGAGCGTCGGATCTGATTATAGGCGTTTCGCTGTTTATCCTGCTTTATGTATCAATCATATGTAGTGGAGGTGCTTAATGGCTATAGAGAAAAGATACGAGGGCAAAGAACAGTATTATACGCTTGTGTGCGACCGTTGCGGTGATGAAGTCGGATATTTTGACGACTTTCAGGAAGCGGTTGATGAAAAGCGCAGATACGGGTTCCGGTCATTCAATATAGACGGTATATGGGAAGATGTGTGTGCGGACTGTCAGGATACGGTGCAGTATAAGCGCGGTACAGCAACGGCCGCAGATGATTTTGGAGGATTGATATGAAAGTATACAGAGAAGTAAAGATGAAAGTAGAACACTTTGAGCTATGTGATTCTATAGATGTAAAACTTAAGGGCATAGGTAAGTTTACGGCGACGGCTTATAAGGTATATGAAGATGGGAGTGCGCTGTTTATCTTTGATGAATGTATCACTGACAGACCTATGAATAATAAGAGCACAAACGAGGGCGGCTTTAACCAGTCGGATCTGAGGAAGTGGATGAACACAGAGCTGCTGAGAGCATTCCCGGCAAAGATACGTACACGAATGATGGATGTACGCGTCAATGATGATGAGGACGCAATGCTGCTAAGAGTGCCTACACGGATGGAGATGTTTGGAACGGATGAATATACAGACGATTATGAGGCAGAAAACAATGAGCGTTTGGCGTTTATGGATATCCGCAGCAACCGCGTATGTATGAGTCCGGCTGACGAATATTGCTGGTATTGGTTATGGAATAGGCGTGTTGTATCTGCTACGAACTTCGCTTTTGTCGCCTACTACGGCCTTGCCGGCGATTACGGCGCGTCGAACAGTGTTGGCGTGCGCCCGGCTTTCAGGATCAACTATCTTTAATCCCCGCCCCTTGTGGGCGGTCAAAGATGGTAGATAAGCAAATGGGAGCGCAGTTATGAATTATAGACAAGCGAAAAAAGCATTTAAGAAGAAACACGGGATAACACCTTTACAGGCTATGAGGGAAGTCACGCGGGTGTATGAGGAATTTATAGAACAGATCAATAAAATTCTTAAGGGGATTGTAGGGGATGATAAAGGAAATGAGGAGGCAGAGAAGCTGTGACAAGTGCAAATCTGTATTTGAGTATGCAGAACAGGATATAAGACGGAGCTGTAGTCTTAACCACGGGTTCAAGAGCACTAAGGAATGGCTTATCTGCCCTTATTGCGGTAACAGAGTATTTTACGGGTACTGGGGATGTATGAAGAAGTAAGAAAGATGCTTGAAGAAGCAGTAAAGGACGTATCACGGATCAGAGGCATAAGCAGGGAAGAATATCTGAAAGAGCTTTATGACCGGATACAGGAAAAGCCCGAAAAGGCTGGCTACACGGATGACGGAGCGGATCTGTTTGTGCCGGTGATGATTATTGTTTATCTGGCAATCATAATCGGCGCGTGGATATATGCAGCTTATCACGGAGTAATCACAATATGAGGAGGGTAACAGATGAACGCAGACAGTGTTGTAACGGATGCTGACAAAATGAGTAACTTTGAAATATGTAAGTCCTATCGTGAGTCAAAGAATCCGAGTGCGCAGGTCAAGATCCTTGCGCAGATGAATTGTAAAACAACGGCTGAGATCTTTGAGATCCTTAAGGCCAACAACGAACCGATAAGGAAACGCCAGTACAAGACTAAGACGGCAAAGAAGGTTAAGCCAAAGGGTAAAGAGAAGGTACCGGCATTCCTGGTATCAATAGCGGTTGATGAACGCCGGAAGATTGAAGCAGAGATTGAGGCTAAACAGATGGAGCTTACAGCCTTGAAACAGCAGTACGACGATATCAGCGAATGGTTAGAGAGCATAGGAGAGGTTGCGGAGGATGATGTTATCAGAGGCGCAGAAGGATAAAGCCCTGAGAGCTATGGAAGGGGCAAGACCTAAGTTCCGTCCGGGCAAATACGGCAAACAGTATGATACGCATATATGCGGTAATTGCGGAAGGACAGTAAGGGTAGAAGATAATTATTGCGGCGGTTGCGGGTTCAGAATCTTGTGGGATAATCCGCGCTGCTTAACTGATTATCATACGGAGGGCGAAGATGATAAGCGAGAAGATGTATGCCAATCACAGAGCGCAGAATTATGTAGCTTGCGAGAAGAGGCGTTACAAGCACGAGCAATACTTGAACAATGCCAGCAAGTACAGGGAAATGATATCGAGGAACAGCTACACAATGGGGAAGGAGGCTGAAAATGCACGATCAGGCGGCGATAGACAGGATATACAAGTGGGCTGATAAGAACCGGAAGAAATACGAAACAGTGTATCAGATTGACGGAAGCCCGTCAGCTCTTAAGACTTTCGAGAAGTATGATGATATCTGTGACATATGCGACGCAGCTTCACGGGGCAACAGTGAAGAGGATCTGGTGCGGAAGGGCCTGCATAAGAATCAGACGTGTATCCTGGAACAGTTCAAAGATACACAAAAAGTATCACCAAACAAAACCTTTACATATGAAGAGGTTGAGAAGTGGATGCGTAAGATGATGATATGGTGAGGTGGAAAGATGTATGCAACGTTAGAGCATAAGATCAGGACAGCACGCAAAGAACATAGCTGTGATTATTGCGGCAAAATTATTAAGCCAGGCACGCCGTATATGTGGTCAAAGAATGTATATGACGACACGATATACGAGTGGCACAGCCACACGGAATGCGAGTTCATAGTTGGGCAGATATGGGACTATGTTGATCCGGATGAGGGTATGAGCGAAGAAGATTTCCGGGAAGCGTGCAAGGATCTGAGTGAAACATTTATCTGTCCCGACTGTAAGAAGTGGGACGCAGATAATATCGAGTGTAACGACGGGGAGCAGTACTGCTTGAATAAGCTGTATAAGTTCCTACAGAAAAATGAATTATACCGCGCTGACAGAGGCATAGATTATTGCGTCTGGAAGAGCAGGCCGAAAGAGGGGTGAATGAATTGCTTAAGAAAATCAAAATATGCGGAATACCGTACAAGATCACACAGGGCTTGATATCTTATTCGGAGGGCATAATCAGCATAAAGAAGGATATGCCTAAGAAGATAAAAGAGTCAGTCCTGTATCACGAGATAATCCACGGTATTCTGACACAGATAGGTTATAACGATCTTAGCAATGATGAGAGGTTAGTACAGGCTTTAACAGTTGCTATCTATCAGATGTTTGATCTGAAAGAAGGTAAGAAGAAATGATGTCATTAGATGAAGCTATTATACATACGCAGAAAAAAGCAGAGGAATTAGAACGTAACGCAGAGCATATCAAAGCAACTATGAAGTCGGATATAGCTTTACAGAATGCAGAAGGGTGTATTGAGTGCGCGAATGAACACAAGCAGCTTGGAGAGTGGTTAACGGAGCTGAAAGAACGTCGGTCGAATGACAGACCACAGGGACATTGGATATTTGATCCTGACGGTATGGATTGGGGATTGGGCGCGTGGTTATGTAGTGAATGTCATTGTAAAAATGATAACATTTCACCCATAGCGGAGAACCCTTATTTATTTGCAGGAAGTAAGTTCTGTCCGCAGTGTGGCGCGAAGATGGATGGCAGGGCTACACGGAGGGAAGCGAAACATGATTAGTGGATATCCGATCCGTATTGCAACTAGGAAGTATCAGCGCAGGAAACACCGCAAAAAGCGTATCAATAAAAAGTGGCAAAAGAGGTACGGCTTTGTTGTATACGATATGCTGCCGGATGGAAAAGTGATGCTGGTTGATGGCGTATTATGGATGAATGAGAAAACACTTATGGGATTAAAGGAGAATATATAATGTTTGGATTTGTAAGTAAAAAGAAACTAAGAAAATGGTTGGTGTTTTGCGCGTCAAACAGTGATTACATGAGACATAAAGGATGGACAGTAGAACAAAGAATTGATGAAGAAGC
>JAEEGL011295641.1_pt1 | contig 34880 bp, 20 predicted proteins | sample 9134231 | NCBI WGS metagenome assembly JAEEGL01 (sample SAMN16246548, study PRJNA631951) | gut metagenome | biome: gut microbiome; feature: rumen; material: fiber-attached | host: Bos | place: Iran: Karaj | collected 2018-10
TCGAGCTTGTCGGCCCAGAGGATGAGGTGTCCGTTGGCGGGGACGATGGTGTTGGCCACGGTGCCCGAGGGAATCTGGTACTTGAGCGGGTCGTCGAGGTCGTCGCTGAGGTAGAGGCCGGCGGCGTCGAGATCGGTGTCGGTGGTGTTGTACAACTCGATCCAGTCGTTCTTCTTGAAGTGGTCGTTGATGAAGACCGTGTTGCCGGCGCCGACCTCGTTGACCTTGATGGGCGTGGCGATATCGGCCAGCAGCTCCTCGTCGGCAAGGCGCTCGAAGGTGGCTGTCAGCGTAGCGCTATGGGTGCCGAGCGTAGCGATGTCCAGCGTTGTTTCGGTGGAAACGACGGGCATTTGATCATAGATGTTGCGTAGGAGCCGTGCCGTCCAATAAATGTCGGACGAAGAGGCAGAGGTGTTGTGCACCTCGACGGCGATGACGTTCTCGCCCAAGAGGAGCAGGTCGTTGGGAATGGCGACAGAGGCCGTGCCGGCTGTCGAGCCTACATAGCTGGTGGAGTAGTCGGCATAGGTGGGCGTTCCACTCATTAGGTGACGGCCGACCTCGACGCCGTTGACATAGACCACGCAGCCATCGTCGACGTAGAAGGTCAGTTCGTAGTTGATGTCGTCGGCCGGCAACTCATCGAGGGTAAAGGTCTTGCGGAAATAATAAGTAGGCCGCTTGTTGCTGCTGTCGGCGCCGTAGTCGAGGGTGGTAGCATAGTCGCTGCTGCCATTCATACCTACGTTGCCATAGCCGAAAGGCGCCTGTCCGTCTTTCCACGTGACGAGGCCGTCGGCGTCTTGCCAAGCGGTCGCGTCGAGTGAACCTTGGTCGTAGTACTGCCAACTCGAAGACGTGTCGAAGAGAACCTCGGTCGAAAGCAGACTCGCGGCAGCGCCTTCCATGCGCCAACCAAGGAAGCGGTAGCCTGCAGGCGTACTGGCCTTGAGGACAGCGGGAGCGTAGAGCGTGCCACTGAACTTGTTCGTAGGAATCTCCTCCTGATTCAACCAAAGCCTGCCGCCGTCGATGTTGCTCTGAAGGGTCAGCGAGTAGGCATCTTGTTCGTTGAGACCGAGATAATTGCTCATGTTCTGGATGCGGCTGGAGCGTTGGTCGCTGTTGGTGACGTGGTTGATAAGCGATGCAGCTCTGCTCTCCAACGTGCCGGCGGTGCCCTCAAATTCGAGGGCCTTGAACATCTTGTCCTTGAGGGCCGTGGCAATCTCGGTGCAACGCTCGGGGTCGAACACACTGCCATTGACGAGGCAGAACGCATCGATGAAGCGGCGCTTGAAGGGCTCGTAGGCGAGCATGTTCAGGAAGATGTCAATGAGGAAGCTCTTGCCCGTGTCGTAGCGGCTGTCGTAGAGTCGGTCGCGGAGCGACCCTATCATGGAGGTCGTGCTGAAGGCGGCGTCGAGGTCCATCATCACGAGGTGGAACTTGCCGTCTTGTCGGGAACGATAGCCTTTGGCGTTATTGCTATTGGTGAGCCAGTCCGAACTGCCGATATAGCACTCGATGGCCATGTAGTTGCAGTACTCGTCGATGTCTACGATATCGCAGATGTCGGCGTAGATAGCCTCGTTAGTCGGATCGTCGGCCAGCTGTTGGGCGAGCGCCATCCAGCGGCGGAACACCGTGTCGTCACCGGTCTTTTGTTCATACCCCTTGGCGCCATTGATCTCGAACTGGTCCATGTCATCGGTGTCTATGCCGTGGTTGCTATAGCCATGGTTCTTGTTGCTCGGTTCACGGATATTGAACATGAACATGTAACGACCATTGATGAAGATGTGAGCGGGTTGTGCGGCCTGACAGTCGACGTTGAAGCCGCTGCGCAGCACCATCTCGTGAATGGCTGCGTCCTTGTGGCGGACCTCGTTCTCGTTGCCTCCGTTGCGGATTTGCAGCGCTTTATTCTTGATGTAGGGCTTGTCCTCGAAGAAGGGGTAGGGAAAGAAGTTCTGCCCGAGGTAGTACTTTCCGCCTTTCAGACGGAAGGAACTGGCGGGAGGGTAGTGGCGGGTCCAGCCGCCGCAGACCTCGAAATCGCACTCTTGACTGAGCGCCATGAGGAATGAACCGCCATCCTCCTCGTCGGGTACGAGATACTCGACGTTGACGGGACGGTCCCACGAGCGGTTCTTGTTGCTGAACGATTTGTTGTTGCCGGACGTGCCGTTGGTGCCGTCGACGTAGGCGCCTATCGTGTTGTCGAAGAGGTTGGCTTCGTCGGTGACAATGGAGATGATGGGCAGGTAGTAGTCGCGGTCCTTGTAGATGTAAGTGCGGGTGACGACGCTACTGGGCAGGAATCCGTCTTTGAACAGACGCAGACGAAGGGTCGTCGTGGCGCCTCCGATATGGAAGATGCCGTCGGTGCTTACAGCGCCATTCTCCAGCGTCGGCGTCGAGCCGTCGGTCGTAAAACGTAGGGTAGCGCCATCGGGAATAGCGACGTGGACGTCGAAATCGGAGGTGAAGACGGTGGCGTCGCGATCCACAACGGGCATCGCCAATTGCGTCTGCGCGAAGGTGCTGCCGACGTTCGAAGCCTCAGGCGAAGGGGTGCCAGTCCATTGCCATTGTCCAGCGGCATCGGCCGTACGGGCATAGCTGCAACGCTGGATACCGGCGGGATAATCCTGCTGCATAAGGACATTGCCGTTCTTGTCGCTGATGACGATCGTGCCGCCTTCCCATTGCAGCTTGAAGTTCACTTGCTTATAAGCTTCGCTGCTATGAGCATTGCCGGTGTCGTAGTGGTCAAACCAAAGGTTCTTGAACTGATGTGGGCCGACCACGCCCATGTCATCGGGTAGCTGGCAACTGTTGCCCAGGTGGTCGCTGACGACGAGACGGCTCAAGCTGACGCTCACGTCTGTGGGATTGTAGAGCTCGATCCAACCGCCGTAATTCACTGAGGGGTCGATGAACTGGTCGATGTTGGCGACCTGTATCTCATTGATGACGAGCTGCTCGGGGTGACTTTCCTCGACGGTCACAGAGGCCGTGGCAGTAAGCATGGACCCGACGGCATGCGCCGTGATGACCGCGCTGCCAAGACCCTTGGCCGTCACGTTACCGTAGGCATCCACTGTAGCTACCGCATCGTCGGAAGAACTCCACCAGGCGTGCTTGTAAACCTCTGTATCAGCCACTACTTGCGCGCTAAGTTGTAATGCTTGACCCTCAACGAGCTGAGCCGACTGAGGTGTCACGCTGATCGCGGTGGCCGTGCTTTGTCCTGCTCCATGATAGGTGAGCCGGACATTGTCGAAGGCCATCCAGTTGGCTGTCGTAGAGGCTAATGTCTGTAGGCCTATGGTCATCGTTCCGCCTACGCAATAGCATGTGAGACTGAAGAGCTCGGGTACTTTGTTGCCCGTGGCCACGGCGGTAGCATAGAGCACTTGGCTGCTGGCGAACAGTTCGACTCCGCTTGCAGGTTCGTCAGAAGCTTGGTAACAAGCAACAGCATCCACCTCCAGCGTGTAGATGCCGTCGGCCAGACCGGCCAGCGTCTGACTGATGCTGCCTGCGCCCAACGTGCCCGATGTAGGTATCCATGCCTCAGCAAACTGGGACATCCTGACGTCGCCATTCGTGTAGCTGGCGCCCTGAAAGCCTTTGTTCTGAGCATTCGGCGTATTCACGATCCAGCCATTGACGTTGCCATTGAATGACGGGTTGACGATGAGGCCGGTAACGTCGACGCCCGAACTGACGCCCTGCGCTTCGTTGATAAGGAACTGAAGATTCAGATAAGCTTGATTCAATTCCTGCAGCGTGCTTGTCGCGTTGTTGTATACGGAACCTGCTTCGGTGGTGTTCAGGCCAAGATCTGTCGCTTCCATCAAGGCATTGTAGAGCTTGCCGCGTGCCTCGAAGACGGGCACGTCGCCGACATTGATGTATTTCCAGTCGAGGCAGAAACCTTCCTCGGTCGTAGGCGAAAGCAAGAATAATCCCAGGTTAGTCCCTAAAGGGTTATTGTTGTTGTCTACGTCAATGTTGTCGGGCCTCCATCCGATGCAATAGCCAGGGTGAGCGTCGGCCAAATAGTTGCTGCTGGAGATGACGATGCGGAACGAGCCGTTGGCCTGTTCTTCCAAACTCCAATAGGTCGACTCGATAGGGTCGGAGGATACGCCATGGTCGGTATAGATGTCTACGCCCGAGCTGACTACGAACAAACGGTGGTCACCTCCTGCTTGAGGAGCGTAGAGTTGGTGTTGTTGTCCATCGTAAAGCACTTGATAGGCTAACGCGCTGCTGGGGTCACTTGTCAAAGCTGCATGCGTTCCCCAAGTGGTACCTTTTGTCAAGAACATACCTGTTCCGATATTGTAAAGGTACACTTCCTGGTTGGTTGGTGGTACACCAGAGGGTAGCGAAGCCGAGGGGTCAATCCATGTCAATTGTGCCAGCAGTATAGCACTTGACAGAGGAGTGAATAACATCAGAAGAGAAATGCGGACGCAAACGAAAAAGCGACTGCAGAGCGAAGAATGAAGCATGATTGAAGACCATTGGATGCCGTTAACTGGCGTGGTTCGTTTCCAATTTTGGGATTTTGCGGTGCAAAGGTACAAAAAAAAATGTACGAGCTACACTTTTTCTGCTTTTTTATAATGAAAAGGCGAATAATGGGAAAGGGAACGGGAACGTTAAGTTAACGAAAACTAGGATTCTTGAAGTGTCAAGCGTCACCCTTTGGATACCGAGTGGACGTAGATTGACGTTCAGATTGACGCCTAAAGAATCAATTGCAGCATGGATTCGAATGTCAATCTTCGTCAATCTTTTCGTTAAAACATCAATAGCTGCACTGGACGTAGCGCGAAGACCAAAGGTCGAGCGAACGAAAACGAAAATGATTTTTTAACGAAGAAACGGAAGATGCTGATGGTCGTCATCGGATCGTAATCTTACGGCTTGTACCGTTGCCATAGCGTAGGATGTAAAGGCCTGGAGGTAGGTTGTCGGTAGAACGGGCGACAAGCAGTCCACTCGTGTTGTAGACGGCAATGAGGTCGGCGGAATCGGTGCCCGCAGAATTGCTGGGTGAATCCTGAGAACCCTCTGAATCGCGGAAGGCGATATCGGTGATGCCGGTCAAAACCTGCTCGTAACCCGGGTCGTGATAGAGAAACTCGTCGGCGGTGAGGCCGGTGTTGGCTCGCTCGATGGTGGGGCGAGACATGCGATAGACGTCATTGGTACCGTCGGGGAAACGTCCTATGCTTTGGTTGCCAGCATGTCGGTCATACGTGATGACATCGGTGAAGCGGGTGAGGGCAGGATGAGCCTTGAAAAAATCTGTATTGGCCGTGACGAAGTCTTCGGTAGAAGTGATGGTGACAGCTTGATGGTCGGCATTGGCAAGCTTAAATGGCGCGTGGAGTTGCGTGATAGGCGTAAGTTTGTCGGCCCAAACTACAAGATGCCCATGGGGCGGGATGATGGCGCTGTTGGCATTGGCATAAGCAGGCGAGAGCTGATAGGCCAAAGGGCTACCGAGGTTGTCGCTGATGGCGAGGCCGCTGACATCGAGAGGACTATCGGTGGTGTTGTAGAGCTCGAGCCAGTCGTTGTGCTTGAAATAATCGCCCACAAAGACGTTGTTGGAAGCACTTACTTCGTTGATGCGGATAGGGAAGGCGAGGCTGTCGGTAAGATGTTCGTCTGGGATACGCTCGAAATGCGCGGTGAGGGTGTAAGTGCCAGCGCTGCCGAGGTCGCTGAGGCTGATGGCAGACGAGGCGGAGAAGGGTTTGCTGGAGGATTGTGTAAGCGTCGCACCCCAGAAGATGTCGGATGAGCCTGCGCTGCAGTTATGCACTTCGACGGCAATGACATTGCGTCCAGCGCGAAGGAGGTTGTTGGGAATCGTGATGACGGAGGAATAGGCGAGATTGCCCTCGTACTCAGTAGCATAGGTGCTGTAGAGGGGCGTACCTTCAGGCATGTGATAGCGCGTAAGCTCTTTGCCGTTGACATAGACCACGCATCCATCGTCGACGTAGTAAGTGAACAAGAAGGTCTCAGCTCCAGTCGGTGCTGTCGCGAGGTCAAATGTAGAGCGGAAGTAGTAGGTCGGTCGCTTGTTGCCGCTGTCGGAACCATAGTCGAGCAAAGTCGAATAGTCACCTGCGCCTGCCGTGATGCCTACGGTGCCGTAACCGAAAGGAGCGGGCGCTTTTTCCCAAGTTGAAGCGGAGTAGCTGTTGGTTGTCCAAGCACGTCCGTCGAGCGAGCCCTGATCGTAGAAATACCACTGGGAGTTAAGGCCGATGAGCGTCTTGTTTTCGGTCTGCGCATCTGTGCTCCAACCCGTGAATCGATAGCCGGGGGGAGGCGTAGTGGTGATCTGTGTCGGAGCAAAAAGCGTTCCGCTGAATTGTCCCGTAGGAACCTGCTGTTGGTTGACGTGGAAGGTAGCACCCTTGATGTCACTGTCGAGGCTGATGACGTAGCCTTGAGGGAGACGAAAATAGTTGCGGAGTGTGGCGATGCGTGCTGCGCGGTCGCTGCTGTTATTGAATCGGCTGATGAGGCTGTTGGCAGAGCCCCATGGCGAGCGCCCTTCGAAAGAGAGGGCCGTCTCTGTGGCAGAAGCCAATTGACGGACGATCTCGGAGCAGCGCTGAGGCTCGAAGACACTCCCTGCTACGAGGCAGTAGGCATCGATGAAACGTCGCTTGAAACCTTCGTGCCTAAGCATGCAGAGAAAGATGTCGATGAGGAAGTTGCGGCCTGTGTTATAGCGCGAGTCATTGAGGTGGTTTGAAAGCTGGCTAAGCATAGAAGTGGAGCCAAAAGCCGAGTCGAGGTCCATCATGACGAGGTGGAAACGTCCGTCGTCGCGACGGGCACGAAAGCCTTTGACGTTGTTGCTGTTGGTAAGCCAGTCGCCGCTGCCGAGATAGCACTCTGCTGCCATGTAGTTGCAGTACTCATCGATGTCGACAAGTTGACATATCTGGGCGTAGATGCTCTCGTCGGAAGGTTTTGACGACAGCTGCCGTGCGAGAGTCATCCAACGGCGGAACGCAATGTCATCGCCTGCTTTCTGCTCATAGCCCACAACACCATTAATCTCGAACTGGTCGACGCTATCCTTGTCGATACCGTAGTTGGAGTACGCCAGATTACGATTGCTCGGTTCACGGGCGTTAAGCATAAGCTGGTAGACACCGTTGAAGAAGACATGCGCAGGCTGAACCGCCTCGCAGTCGACATAGAATCCGCTGTGAATGATGCATTGCTGGATGGCTGCATCAGTGATGCGGCACTGCCAATCGTTGCCTCCGTTGCGCAATTGTATAGCTTTATGACGCAAATGGGGCTTGTCGGTGGGGAAGAAATCGTAGGTGAAATAGTTGTTACCCTCGTACTGCTTGGACGCTTTCAATCGGAACGATGCATGGGAGAAGAAATGCCGGCTCCAACCACCGCAGACTTCGAAGTCCGTCTCCTGATTGACGACAGGATGATAGCCCACTTGCGGGTCGGGAACGAGATACTCGAAGTTGACGGGCCGCTCCCACGCGCGATTCTTGTTGCTCATGCTCTTGTTGTTGCCCGAAGTGCCGTTGTTGCCGTCAACGTAAACCCCAATACGCGAGTTGTAGAGATTATCGGGGGCCGTGACGACGGAGACGATGGGCAGGTAGTAGTCGCGGTCGGCATAAATAAATGTTCGTGTGACGACGGGACTGGGCAGGTTGCCTTTGCGGAAGAGTCGGAAGCGATAGACAATGTTCTTCGAAGCGATGGCGAAGCGTCCTGTCGTGCTGCGAGTGCCGTTGGTTAGGGTAGGAGTGGAGCCATCGGTGGTGTAGTAGAGGTCGGTGCCGGTGGGTATGGTGACGTTGAAGGAAAGGATATCGGAGTACACCTTGGAATTGGTGCTCACAACAGGCGGTGCCAATTGTGTCGCCGCAAATGTAGAGCCGTCGTTCGAAGCCTCGGGTGTAGGGGTGCTGGTGTAAGCCCACTCGTCGCCGCCATCGGTTGTACGGGCATAGCTGGCGCGTGTGATGGCTGGCGGGTAAGTTTGCTCGGCTACGAGTTTGCCGTAGGCGTCGTAAAGATAAATGGTTCCGCCTTCGTAATTGAGCTTGAACGGAACTTGTTTGTAGGCGTTGGAGCTATAGGAGTTATCGCCTGCCTTGGCATAATGATCAAACCAGATCACACGGAAATTGTGTGCTCTGACGGTACCCATCGTCGAGGGAAACCGCCATTTCTTAGGTTCGTTGGGATCGTCGCTGATGTACATCCGTGTCAAAGAGAGAGTCGTGTCGGTCGGGTTGTAAAGTTCAATCCAACCGCCATAATTGAAGGAGGGATCAATGAACTGGTCGATGTTGGCTACTTGAATCTCATTGATGATGAGGTCAGCGACGGTAGCGGCTCGCAATGACATACAAGCGAGCATAACAGCGAGGGATAATCCTCGCTGAATGCTCCTGTAATGGCGGTGGAACGGCAGTGCTCTTAGCCAATGATTAGTGCAAAATAAAATCCTGTAAGCCATCGATTTGTTCATGTCACGTTACACTTATACTTTAAGTGTGCCGCTATTTAATCTCCTTCACACTGCCTGTGTGCTGATGAAGTCGTACAAACGTCTCAAGTTTCTTGTTGAAAAGGGCGTCAGAGAGGACCTCGGTCGTACCCATTTGTGCTACGGCGACGTCGGTGTTGACGAGGGTCTGATTGGCCATCGTGATCGTAACGGCGCAGCGAGCGGGTTGGTTGACGTAAAGCCCTTGCTCCATTTTTGCCTTACGCTTGGCGGCTTCGGGGTCGTCTTGTGCAGCAGGTAGGTTCCCGACGTAGCGGATAGCAATCCAAACCGGTTCGCCGCTGAGGTCGTCGGCGTCAACAAGTCCGAGTCGGCGTGAGAAGCGACAGAGCAGTTGGCGTGCGCCGTTGTCGGCATTGGCGCTGGGCTCATAGTCGAAAGTGAAAACTTCGGTGCTGGTCAGTTGCTGCCCTTTGAATAGGGATTCCAAGGCTGTAGCTTGCGCATCGAGGTTGTCGAGCATCAGCTTGAGCTGAGCTCCGTCCTTGGGCGTGTTGTCGGCTTCGCCACGGACGAGGGCGTTGCGGCTGTCGCGGATATCGTAGATCTCCTCAGCTGTGAGTTGGGCCATCTTGGCCGTACTGCCGGCAGCCAGGATGTCGTGAGTCATGAAGTCGCGACCATTGACGGGACGCGGTGCGGGTACGGCTTTGGGCAGTTCAGGCAGAGGCTCGGGCATGGCCTCGGTGTTGACGCTCAGCAGGAGACCGTCGTCGGTTAGGCTGACGAGTGGCGCCGACGTCTTGGCGCGCACCTTGATGCTATAGGCCTTGGTGGAGTCGGGCACACCGACAGGAATGAGCGAGAGGCTCTTAAGCGTCCAGGTCGTAGAACTGACCGAAGGCACGTCAGGTTGACGCAAATAGCGGTCGGCGTAGGCAGCGAACTCACCGGGGATGGTAGTTGTCTTGTCGGCCACGACAACAATCCTGAAAACCGTCTTCGGGAGGAAGTAGTTGACGCCTTCTGTCGTGACGCCAGGGCGGAACTCTGTCACCTCGGTTTGCGCGTAAGCGGCTGAGCTGAACAGAGTGGCAAAAAGGAAAAGGAAAGCCCTAGCGGACATCCTGCGAGCACCGTAATAGTACTTGTGGAAAAGTCGATGGTTGTCGTGTTTGCGTCCTGTTATGCGAAATAATAGCTGTTTCATAGCCAGCATGTTATGCGTTTTGTTTCTCAATTTCCTTGAAGATAGCCTCGAGCATGCCTTCCTTCGTCTTGCAGATGTCCCAATCGAAGGTGTTACGAATGCCTTCTTCGGCAAACCAACGCGAGAGGGGCTCGGTCTGAGCGTGGTAGACGGCGAAACGCTTGCGGATGGTCTCTTCGTTGTCGTCGGCGCGTCCTTCAAGACCAGCACGGCGCAGCAGTCTGAACATAAGGACATCCTCAGGAACGATGAGTTCGATCATCATGCCGAGGTCGTGACCACGTTCGGCAAGCATTTTCTTGAGTGCTTCGGCTTGAGCGATTGTGCGAGGAAAGCCGTCGAAGATGACGCCCTGGCCAGCAGGCATCGAGTCGTACTTGTTGGCGAGGATGTCGATCATCAGTTCGTCGGGGATAAGCTGCCCATTGTCGATGTAGCCTTGAGCGATACGGCCGAGTTCGGTGCCTTCCTTGATTTCTGAGCGCAGGACGTCGCCCGTGCTGATATGACCCATTCCATAGCGCGAGGCAATCTCTGCGCTGTAAGTGCCTTTTCCGGAACCCGGAGCACCAAAAATGATAATGTTCTTCATTCTCGTAGTATTTTAATTTATAATTCTTTATTCAGCATAGAGTGAAAATATCTTTTGTATTGCGTCCAAAGCCATCGTAGTCGAGACCATAGCCGACGATGAAATCGTTGGGGATTTCAAGGCAGCAATAGTCGATAGGCACTTTCACGCGTAGGGCGTCGGGCTTGACGAGCAGCGAACAGACGGAGATGCTGGCCGGATTATGCTTCTTGAGCGTCTCGATCATGTGTGCCATGGAGAGGCCTGAGTCGATGATGTCCTCGACGATGATGACATCACGGCCAGTGATGTCGTGAGCCAGCCCAATGACTTCGCGTATGGCTCCTGTCGACTGCATGCCTTGGTAGCTGGCTAATTTGACGAAGCATACTTCGCATGGGATTTGAATCTCGCGCAAGAGGTCGGCTGCGAAGATGAAAGCACCGTTGAGCACGGGTAGGAACAGCGGCTCGCGACCTTCGAAGTCGCGTGAGATCTCGGTTGCCACGCGGCACACTTGTTCGTGGATTTTCGCTGCAGGTATGCTGATGGCGAAGGTCTTGTCCTTGACTTGGATTTTATTCATATTTGATTCAAATAAAACGTAGCTTTGACTTTGACGATGCAAAAGTAGGCAATTTATTTTGTTTTTCGCAATCAAAATCGTATTTTTGCAGCAAATTTCAAGTTTTATAGCAAATGAAGATACTCACAGGCGGCCAATTTCACGAATTGGACCTGTATACAATCGAAAATGAGCCCATCGAGAGCATCGATTTGATGGAGCGAGCGAGTCATGCCGTGACCGCGGCTCTGCTTGAGGCTTTTCCTGATGCAGACCGCCGTGTGTTGGTATTTGCAGGCCCAGGTGGCAACGGAGGCGATGGCTTGGCCGTAGCGCGTATGTTGGCCGAGGCGGGTCGCAAGGTGATTGCCTATCTGTTCAACGTACGTGGCCATTTGAGCGACGATTGCAATACGAATCGGCAGCGGCTGATCGGCGTGGACGGTGTGCAGCTTATTGAAGTGACGACGGAACTTGTCTTTCCCGAACTGACGGCAGATGACATTGTCATCGATGCCCTCTTCGGGACGGGGCTGGGACGACCGCTCTCAGGCGGGTTCGCAATGGTCGTTCGTCGGCTGAATCAGTCGCGGGCGACTGTCGTTAGCATTGACGTGCCTTCGGGATTGATGTGCGAAGACAACAGCTACAATGACACACAAGCGATTGTCCAGGCATCGTTGACGCTAAGCATCGAGTTGCCGAAGCTTGCCTTCTTGTTCGCTGAGAACGCCCGTTACGTAGGCGATTTCAGGCTCTTGCCTATAGGCTTGAGCGCAAAGGGATTGGAGGGGCAGAAGACGCCTTTCTGGCTGACGGAGGAGACCGAGATGCGCGGACTGATGCGCCGACGTCCACGTTTTGCACATAAGGGTACGATGGGACATGCCCTGCTGGTGGTAGGCTCTCGCGGCATGACTGGCGCTGCTATCTTAGCCACACGGGCTGCCCTGCGCAGTGGAGCTGGTAAAGTCACGGCCCACGTGCCGCATGACTGCCTGAATCTCCTGCAAGTCAGTGTCCCCGAGGCTGTCGTACAGATGGATGCCGACTCGGATGTCATCAGCGCTGCTATTGACACTTCCAACTTCCAGGCAGTGGGAATAGGCCCAGGACTGGGTCGCAGTCGTTACACGGCAATGGCGCTCCACACTTACCTTTCGACGCAATCGTCGCCGATGGTCATAGACGCTGATGCACTGAACCTCTTGTCCGAGAACCCGGAGTGGATGGAGTTGCTGCCGTCCGACAGCATCCTGACTCCGCATCCGCGTGAGTTGGAAGGGCTTGTGGGCCACTGCGCCAACTCGTTTGAACGTATGAATCGTGCGCGTGACCTAGCGGCGACACGCCACGTGTTTGTGGTCGTGAAAGGGCATTACAGCCAGATTTGCACGCCAACGGGCGACGTGCTTTTCAACCCTACGGGTAATCCCGGAATGGCCACAGCCGGGTCGGGCGACGTGCTCACGGGCATCCTAACAGGATTGCTTGCTCAGGGCTATTTGCCTGCCGAGGCGGTGCAATTGGGCGTCTATCTCCACGGCTTAGCGGGCGATTTAGCAGCCGATGCTTTAGGCGAAGAATCGTTGATGGCTTCTGACATTATTGCTTATCTGCCTGCAGCGTTTAAAACACTGAAAGGATGAGTCCTGCATAAGCGGGCGCAAAACAATTATTTGTAAGACAATGGAAACCAACTTCATAGATTATGTAAAAATCGTCTGCCGTTCAGGTAAGGGTGGACGAGGGTCGGCTCACATGCACCGAGCCAAATATGTGCCGAATGGCGGACCGGATGGCGGCGACGGTGGTCGTGGCGGTCATGTCTACCTACGCGGCAATCGCAATTATTGGACACTTTTGCATTTGCGTTACGATCGCCATATTTTTGCCACTCATGGGGGCAACGGCGGTCGCAACGGTTCGCACGGAGCCGATGGTACCGACCGATATATCGAAGTGCCTTGCGGAACAGTTGTCTATGATGCCGAGACGGGCCGCTTCCTTTGCGACGTCACGGAGGACGGACAGACGGTGATGCTCCTCAAGGGTGGCCGTGGGGGCTTGGGTAACAAGCATTTTGCTACCTCTACGAATCAAGCACCGCGATATGCACAGCCGGGCGAGCCGATGCAGGAACTGACTGTCATCATGGAACTGAAGATGCTGGCTGATGTCGGGCTTGTGGGCTTCCCCAATGCGGGCAAGAGCACACTCGTGAACGCCATCAGTTCGGCCAAACCGAAGATTGCTGGCTATCCGTTCACTACGCTCGAGCCGTCGGTGGGCGTAGTCAGTTATCGCGACAACCGCTCCTTCGTGATTGCTGACATACCGGGAATCATTGAGGGCGCCAGCGAAGGCAAGGGCCTCGGTCTACGCTTCCTGCGTCATATCGAGCGTAATGCGTTGCTGCTTTTCATGATTCCAGGTGATACTGACGATATCCGTCATGACTATGAAGTGCTGTTGAACGAGCTGACGACCTACAATCCTGAGCTACTGGATAAACAGCGCGTTCTGGCCATCACGAAAAGCGACCTGCTCGACGATGAACTCATCGAAATGCTGCGTGCCGACCTGCCGACTGACCTGCCGACGATCTTCATCTCGGCTGTCACTGGCTATGGAATTACGGAACTGAAGGACCTGCTTTGGCAACAACTCGATACCGCCGAACGCCAGGCATTGCACAGCTCCAGCATTGTCCATCGCGACAAGGATCTCAGTTTCCTGCAGGACGAGTTGGAGGCTGAAGGTGAGGACATCGTCATCTTGGATGCTGAGGATATAGAGGACGATGATGACTTGGAAATCATTGACTACGAGGACGAAGAATAGTTCTCGCCGTCTCCTTTTAAGTTCTCATTACAAGTCTTCTAAGCCTCGCCGCCACGACTTCGCTCGTATCCTTCGCAAGCACTTGCGAGTGGTCAAAACAACCTTCTGCCCCAACGGCCTACACGTATATACGCATCGGCCTTCGCGTATAGTACGCTCGAGCCTTCACGTATATAGGCATCGGCCTTCGCGTATAGTACGCTCGAGCCTGCACGTATATACGCATCGTCCTTCACGTATAGTACGCACAAGCCTGCACGTATATACGCATCGGCCTTCGCGTATAGTACGCATCGTCCTTCGCGTATATACGTGCAGGGAGTAAAGTATGGCCTGTGGAATGGAGACGTAAGTTCCTTAATTGCTCCCCGTTAAAAACCTTCAGCCCGCCTAACTCTTAGTGAGCTGGCGGGCTGATGTTTAGTGTATTACGCAGCAGTAGTGGCGTAAAGAGTAAGGCTTATTTCATTTCTTCCTCATCCTTCATGTCGATTTCTTCACCCTTTGTCGTGAAGAACTCATACTGCAGGAAGGCGAGGCGTTGGTTGGGTAGGATGCGGACGCCTAATCCGTATTTCATTTGCCAACGTCGTTTCAGGGAGATGAATCCCTGATTGATGTAGGCTGCGACGTAGGGGTGTACGTGGAGAACGAACGAGCGAATGTTCAGATGGTTGACTAGACGGTCGATTTTCTCTTCGAGGACATCGGTGAAGAGGAAACTCGACTTAATCGTGCCTTTACCGAGGCAGGTGGGACAAGTCTCGTCGACGCGCACTTCCATGACGGGACGTACACGCTGACGCGTAATCTGCATAAGACCGAACTTGCTCAGCGGCAGTATGTTGTGGCGTGCGCGATCACGCTTCATGTTTTCGCACATGCGCTCGTAGAGCTTCTGTCGGTCTTCGGCTACTGCCATGTCAATGAAGTCAACGACGATGATGCCGCCCATATCACGCAGTCGCAGTTGGCGTGCCAGTTCATCGGCAGCGCCTAGATTGACTTCGAGCGCATTGGCCTCTTGGCCATCTGGATTCTTGGCTCGGTTGCCGCTATTGACGTCGACGACGTGCAGGGCTTCGGTGTGCTCGATGATCAGGTACGCGCCGTGCTTGTAGCTGACGGTTTTGCCGAATGACGTCTTGATCTGTCGCGTCACGTCGAAATTGTCAAAGATGGGCAACTTGCCTTTATACAATTTGACAATCTCGGTCATTTCCGGCGCAATCAGTTTGACGTAGTCGTGCACTTCATCAAACACATTGGGGTCGTTGATATAGATGTTCTCGTAGGTGGGGTTGAACAGGTCGCGCAGGAGGGCTACTGTTCGGCTCGTCTCCTCGTAGCAGAGTGTCGGCAGTTCCTTGGCTCGGTGTGCTTTCTGTATAGCATCTTCCCATCGCTTGAGCAGGACCATCAACTCAGCATCGAGCTCGGCTACGCGCTTGCCCTCGGCCACCGTTCGAACGATGACTCCGAAGTTCTTGGGCTTGATGCTCTGGATGAGTTGTTTGAGGCGAGCCCGCTCGGCGCTCGATTTGATTTTGGAAGATACGCTGACCTTGTCGGTGAAAGGGATGAGGACAAGGAAGCGTCCAGGGAAGGTAATCTCGCAGGTCAGACGCGGTCCCTTGGTGGAAATCGGTTCTTTGACGATTTGCACGAGAATCTCCTGTCCAGGTTGCAGGATGTTCTGCACGCTGCCTTCCTTGGGCAGTTCGGGCTGGATGGAAGCCTTCGAGATGGGGAATAGGTTACGCTTGTCGCTGCCTACTTGCTTAAGGTACTTGGCAAATGAATTGAATTGTGGACCGAGGTCCAGGTAGTGGAGAAAAGCGTCGCGCTCATGTCCTACGTTGACAAAGCATGCATTGAGCCCAGGCATGAGCTTTCGCACGCGAGCGTAGTAGATGTTACCGACATTGAAACTTGCCTGCTGCTCCTCTTCTTGGTACTCGACGAGTCGCTTGTCCTCGGTAAGGGCTATGGCAATTTTCTTCGGTTGGACATCAACGATTACTTCACAGGTCATGAGTGTTTCTTTCGATTTACTGTTTCTCGGCTTACGGCTTCAGCTTGAAGCCGAAGATGTTTTTAAAAACAAGGAACAAATCGACCCAGAGCAGGGGAGCGGTTTGTTCCTCGTCGTGACTCACTAAGTCTGAGGGACCAAGAGTCGAACAGAGCATGTTTATTTGCTCTTATGTCTGTTCTTTCTCAGTCTCTTCTTACGCTTGTGAGTAGACATCTTATGTCTTTTTTTCTTCTTTCCGCTTGGCATAGCTTAATGGAGTTTAAATTGATGAATAGTGAATGAATCTTGAAGAATATACCCTTTTACTTGACAGCATCGAAGAACACCTTGGCGGGCTTGAAAGCCGGGATGTTGTGCTCGGGGATGATCAATGTCGTGTTCTGGGTAATATTACGAGCGGTCTTCTGAGCGCGCTTCTTGAGGATAAAGCTGCCAAAACCACGGAGATAAACATTGTTATCGGTGGCAAGGGCGCCCTTAACCTGGTCCATGAAAGCCTCTACAACGGTGAGGGCTGTTGTCTTGTCGATGCCGGTCTGCTTGGAGATGAGGCCGACGATGTCTTGTTTTGTCATTTTAATAGATGATTAAATGATTATGTTTTTAATAAGTTTTGAAGCCTTTTTGAAAAGTGTTTTTGCTGTTTCGGCTTGCAAAGGTAGGAACTTTCAATCAGTTACGGAAATCTTTCGGCCGTTTTTTGCAAAAAAAAGTGATTAATCGTCTCTTTTTTGTCATCGAAGCATGATTTTTGATTATATTTGCACCATGATTAGCACGTTTACAGGTACTTTACTCGACTGGTTTTCACGTTATGGGCGTGAGTTGCCGTGGCGGCAAACGCGTGACCCTTACGCGATATGGCTTAGCGAGGTTATCCTCCAACAAACCCGTATCCAGCAAGGGCGTGACTACTGGGAACGCTTTCTTCAGCGTTTCCCCACTGTGGAGCTTTTGGCTGCAGCGACGGAGGACGAGGTGTTGCGTCTGTGGCAAGGTTTAGGCTACTATAGCCGTGCGCGCAATCTTCACAAGGCCGCTCAGCAGATTGTGGCGCTCGGGGCTTTTCCGACGACGCTTGAGGGCATACGTTCGCTCCAAGGCGTGGGCGATTACACAGCGGCAGCTGTCGCTTCGATAGCCTTTGGTGTCGATGCAGCTGCCGTTGATGGAAATGTCTATCGTGTGCTGTCGCGCTATTTTGGCGTTGAAACCCCTATCAACACTCCTCAAGGCAAGCGTGATTTCACGTTGCTGGCGACATCGTTGTTGCCCGCAGGAAAGGCTGGCGCCTTCAATCAGGCGCTGATGGACTTCGGTGCTATTCAGTGTACGCCGCGCTCGCCGCGATGCGTCGTCTGCCCGCTTGTGGAGACCTGTGAGGCCCTGCGGACGGGGAGGGTGGACGACTTGCCTGTGAAGCGGCCTAAGACGAAAGTGCTGGAGCGTCGTCTCGCGTATATATATATAAGGTATAAGGGTGAAGTGGCGATACATCGCCGTGGAGCAGGCGATATCTGGCAAGGCTTGTGGGAGCCTTTGTTGTTGGAAGGCGATGCTCAGTTCGATGCAGGGCTGCCGATGTTGTTGTTGGCTAAGGACGTGAAGCACGTGCTGACGCATCGCATCTTGCTGGCCGACTTCTATCTCGTCGAAGCAAAAGAAAAGCCCTCTCTGCCAGAGGGCTACATATGGGTCGCTGAAAGTGAATTGGATTGTTATGCCAAGCCTCGACTTGTGGAGCGTTTGTTGGAGCATCTGCCCGACTGAAGGCGTGTCTTCTCTTTCATTCAGAGACCCTTCCTTCCGGCTGCCTTATCTCCAACGTTAACGCTCTGGCCTTTAAGTTGTCAGTTCTCGTTCTTTCCTTCCTTGCCAACGATGACCTTTATCTTGAGGATGCGTCGTTCGTCCATCTCCATGACTTCGAACGTGAAATTTTCGTAGGTCAGTCGTTCGTGCAGTTGTGGGAACTCGCCTTTTAGTTCAAGCACTAATCCTGCCAGGGTGTCGGCGTCGCCTGCTGCGTTGTCGAATGTCTCGTCGTCCAACTGCAGGATCTTCCTGACATCGGAAAGCAGGGTTTTGGCCTCGAAGATGTAAGTGTTCTGATTGAGGCGTGTGTAGGAGCGTTCGTCCTCGTCGTATTCGTCGTTGATCTCGCCTACGATTTCCTCAATGATGTCTTCCATCGTCACAAGGCCGCTCGTACCGCCAAATTCGTCAACGACAATGGCGATGTGCACCTTCTGAGCCTGGAAATCGCGCAGCAGGTCATCAATCATCTTTGTCTCGGGAACGAAGGTCGCGGGCCGCACCAAAGTCTGCCAGCGGAAGGAGGCCGGCTTGTTGAGATGGGGCAGCAAGTCTTTGATGTAGAGGATGCCTGTGATATGGTCTTCAGAACCAGAGTAAACGGGAATGCGTGAGTAGTTGTTCTCGACAATACATTTGATAACCTCGGGGAAAGGCGTCTTCACGTCCAGGTCGACCATATCCACGCGTGGCGTCATAACCTCGCGCGCCATCTCACCGCCGAATCTGATAATGCCTTTTAGCATCTGCTGCTCATCGGCAATCTCTTGTTTGTCGGTCAGTTCGAGGGCCTGTTCCAAATCGTCGACCGAGAGTTGTTGGTTGGATTTGATGTGGTTGGTGACGCGCCCGGACTTCAGCAGCAGCCAGCTCACGGGCCACCACAGTTTGACCAGTATAGAATAAGCCGGAGCACACAAGCGTGCCATCGCCAGTGGCTTCTGGGCGGAGGCTATCTTGGGCATCACTTCGCCGAAGAGCAACAGTAAGAACGTCAGCAGCACCGTCATGAACAGGAACTCCAACACGGTATTTGAGCCGAACGAGACCACGGGATGCGAGCCACCTAAGAAGAAGTAGTTGAGCAGCATGATGATGGCCACATTCACGAAGTTGTTCGAACAAAGTATGGTAGCCAACAGACGCTCGGAGTCGTCCAGCAGGCGCAAGATGCGACTGTCTCTCGATGTGCGCCGATCCTCGAGTTCGGCCATATCGGCAGGCGAGAGCGAGAAAAAGGCAATTTCGCTACCGCTCACAAAGGCTGAACAAACCAACAAAACGAGCGAGAGCCCCAAAGCGACGAGGGCTCCACTGGAAGGAGTCTGAAAGTAGATATCGGAAAAAAAGGCGCTAAAGCCTGATAAAAATGAGTCCATTCAGGGGTTCTTGTGTATGGGCAGCATTAAGGGGTGTTGGGCTGTTCGCTGCCTTTGGCACTGCCGAACAGCTTCAGGTCGTCGGCCCAAATTTCAGTGATATAACGTGTAATACCTTGTTTGTCTTCGTAAGAGCGGCTTTGGATCTTGCCTTCGACATAAATCAAGTCACCCGTGTGGACGTATTTCTCAATCGTCTCAGCCAGTTTGCGCCAGAAGATGATATTATGCCACTCCGTGCGTTCGGGCACCTCGGTGCCGTCCTGCAGCTTGTAGGCACGTTCGCTGGTTGCCAGTCGCACTTGCGCGACGCAGACGCCTTGGTCGACGTAGCGCACATCGGGCTCCTTGCCCACGCGTCCTAACAGGATGACTTTATTAATGCTTGCCATAGTCTGTTGTTGCTCTTTGAATTTTCGTGCAAAATTACACATTTTTTATGATTCTGCCTTTCTAAATACCGAAATATTTTGTTTTTTTCTTGTTTTCGGGCATAAAAGTGCAAATCTGTGGGCCGATTATTTTGTTCGAGGCTCAAAATTCGTTACTTTTGCAAGCAACTTTATGTGAGATTCCTCCTCATTCACGTGTCTCACGTCAACACGAATATATTCACTCTCCAAAATAGATTAATCATTCCTCTTTAATTCTTCTCTTTTATGTCCTTTATGATTTTTTTCAAGTTGCTCGGCTCGCTCGCTCTTCTCATGTTCGGTATGAAGGCGATGAGCGAGGCGTTGCAGAAAATGGCGGGTCCTCAGCTTCGCCACGTCCTTGGTGCAATGACCACAAACCGCTTTACGGGCGTGCTGACTGGTATGTTGGTGACTGCTTCTGTTCAGTCGTCCACGGCCACTACGGTGATGACGGTTTCATTCGTGAATGCTGGTTTGCTAACGCTCTTCCAAGCTATCTCCGTGATCATGGGCGCCAATATCGGTACGACGCTTACGGCTTGGATCATGTCGGCAGGTATGTCGTTTGATATCACAAGTGTTGTCTACATAGGCTTTCTCGTAGGTATTGTTCTGATTTATTTGAAGAAGCACCGCTATATAGGCGACTTCCTCTTTGGTATCTCTTTCCTCCTGCTGGGTTTGGGAACTCTTCGCGCCACAGGCACTGAGATGCATCTTGGCGAAAATCAGGCTGTACTGGATTTCTTCTCGTCGTTTGACTCTTCTTCTTTCTCTACGACAATCACGTTCCTGTTGTTGGGCGGAGTGCTGACGTTCTGCGTGCAGTCGTCGGCTGCCGTGATGGCTATCACGATGATTCTGTGCTCGAGCGGTGCATTGCCTATCTATCAGGGTATCGCTTTGGTGATGGGCGAGAATATCGGTACGACGATTACCTCTAATCTCGCTGCCCTCTCTGCGAATACGCAGGCTCGCCGCGCTGCTCTCTCGCACATGTTCTTCAACCTCTTCGGTGTGTTCTGGGTTTTGTTCATCTTCCGTCCTTTCGTCGACTTCGTTTGCGGACTTGTGGGTTATGATGTGACGATGACCAAGGATGGAGCCTCCACAGAAGCCTTTATGGCTAATGCTGCTAAGTTGAACTTTGTATTGGCAGCCTTCCATACCTGTTTCAATGTAGCCAATACCTTTATCCTCATCTGGTTCATTCCTCAGATTGAGAGATTCGTATGTTGGGTCATCAAGCCCAAGAAGGTGGACGAGGAAGAGGATTTCCGTCTGCATTTCATCACATCTGGTATCATGAAGACCCCCGAACTCTCGGTGCTCGAGGCACAGAAGGAGATTCAGTCGTTCTCCGACCGTATGCAGCGCATGTTTGCTATGGTACGCGAATTGCTTGTCCTCTCCTCTTCCTCTACAGGCAAGAAAAAGGACAATCAGATGGAGGAGTTTACAAAGCTCTATACGCGTATCGAGAAGTATGAGAGCATTTCCGACAATATGGAACTGGAGATCGCTAACTACCTCGATCAGGTCAGCGATGCTCATCTCTCCGATGAGACGAAGGCCAAGATTCGCGCTATGCTCCGCGAGATATCGGAATTGGAGTCGATCGGCGATTCCTGCTTCAATATGGCTCGTACCATCAGCCGCAAGTATCAGGGCAAGGAGGACCACTTCAACGAGTCGCAGTATCAGCATCTCCACCAGATGATGGAACTGACCGACAATTCCCTGTCCTTGATGAACCAGTTGATGCTCGGACGCAAGGAATCCTTCGACGTCAATCGCACGTTCAATACGGAGAACGAGATCAACAACTACCGCAACCAACTCAAGCAGCAGAACATCATCGACGTCAACAACCACGAATACACGTACGCCGTTGGCACCATTTATATGGACCTCGTAAACGAGTGCGAGAAGTTGGCCGACTATGTCGTTAACGTCGTTGAGGCTCGCATGGGTACGCGTCTTCGCGATGTCTAATCTGCTTCAGGACGCAAACTCTCGGACTCATTCCCTTGAGTTTTTTCTTGGGCCTCGTTTCTGAGGACTTTGAGCGCTGCACAAGCCGTATTCTGCAAAATAATTCATGGCACGAATCCTTTCCACTCTCCTTAAACAAGTGGGCCGCTATCGGGTGGCCTCCTTGCTTACGCCTTTATGGACGGCTACCGAAGTTGTTCTCGATGTCCTAATTCCTTATATTACAGCATCGCTGATTGACAAAGGGCTGATGGGCGGCAACATCCAAGAGGTCTACCGCTATGGAGCGCTAATGTTGTTGATGGCCTTCTTGTCGCTGGCCTTCGGCATCTTGGCAGGCCGAAGTGCGGCTCTTGCTTCGACAGGTTTCGCCGCCAATCTGCGGAAGGCGATGTACAAGAATATACAGACTTTCTCGTTCGCCGACATCGACCGCTTCTCCACTTCTGGCCTCGTCACGCGCATGACCACGGACGTAACCAGTCTCCAGAACGCCTACGGGCAGATCCTGCGTGTCAGCGTGCGTGCGCCTTTCCGGTTAGTCCTTTCGATTGTGATGTGCCTGATCATTGATGCCCGTTTGAGCGTCATCTTCATCATGGCGATGCTCATTCTTTCGTTCTCACTCTATCAGATTATCAGTCGCGTGGCACGCCTCTTCAAGCAAGTGTTCGTGCAGTATGACGCTGTCAATCAGAGTGTTCAAGAGAACGTGGCGGCTGTGCGTGTCGTGAAGGCCTTTGTCCGCGAAGGACATGAGAACGAGAAATTCTCCAAGGCGGTGGAGGGACTCTATCATTTATACGTTCGCGCTGAGAGCCTAATGGCGCTCAACCATCCGATCATGAACATGGTCGTTTATGGCTGTATCATTGCCCTCTCGTGGTGGGGAGCGCATTTCATCGTCGGTGGCACACTGACGACGGGTGAACTGACATCGCTCTTCACTTATGTGATGTCCATCCTGCAGTCGTTGATGATGCTATCGATGATCTTCGTCATGCTAACGCAGAGCGCCGCCAGCGCCGAGCGTGTGGCTGCTGTCATTGATGCCGAGTCCAGTATTCGCAATCCCGAACATCCGATTACCGAGGTCAAGGACGGAACCGTCGAGTTCCGCGATGTCCGTTTCGACTACAGTGGACAGCCGGCCGATGTTCATGCTTTGAACCCCATAGCCACTCTTTTGCCAGAACCGCCTAAGCACAAACGGTCGGCACTCTATAACGTTTCGTTCGCCATCAAGAGCGGTGAGACGGTAGGCGTCATCGGTGGAACGGGTAGTGGTAAGTCCACGCTTGTGAACCTTGTCAGTCGTCTCTACGATGTCAGTCAGGGACAGGTGCTAGTGGGCGGTCTTGATGTCCGCGAGTATGACCTGACTGTCCTTCGCGACGCTGTCTCTGTTGTCCTCCAGCAGAACACGCTCTTCTCTGGTACCATCCTTGACAACCTGCGTTGGGGGCGTTCCGAGGCAACGCTCGAGGAGTGCCGCGAAGCTTGCCGTATCGCAGCGGCCGACGATTTCATCTCCCAAATGCCGGAGGGCTATGAGACGCATATCGAACAAGGAGGAACCAACGTTTCGGGCGGACAGAAGCAACGCCTCTGCATCGCCCGTGCGCTGTTGAAGCGTCCCCGTGTGCTCGTCCTCGACGACAGTACTTCGGCATGCGACACAGCCACTGATGCCGCTATCCGCCGCGGACTGCGTACTGCCATGCCCGGCACGACCAAGATCATCATCGCTCAGCGCATCCTGAGTGTGCGCGACTGCGACCGCATCGTCGTAATGGAAAATGGTCAAGTCGTAGCCTTCGACACCCACGAAAGGCTTTTGCAGACGTGTCAGGCCTATCGTGAGATTTATGACATTCAGACCGAGGGCACCGGTGATTTTGATGCCCAGAAAGGAGGTGAAGCATGAGACAGCCTTCATTCGGAGGGCCTCGCGCTCCTCGTGGGCAGGCGGGCTTCCAACGTACAACGCGCGAGCAGCGAGCCACCCTTATGCGCCTGTTGCGCTATGTCCTTGCCAACTACAAAGGAACGATTTTGGTGGTGCTCGTCTGCATCGTCATCTCCAGTCTGACATCGCTCGCATCGACGCTCTTCACGCGCACGCTCATTGACGATCACATCATCCCGCTCACGGAGGCTGCCAATCCGGCCTACGCCTCTTTGGCTCAGGCTTTGTTCCGACTGGGGCTTGTACTCGCTTTGGGGGTGGTATGCTCCTATACTTACAACCGTCTGATGATTCGCGTCAGTCAGGGCACGCAGTTGCGACTCCGTCGTTCGTTGTTCGAGCACATGCAGACGCTTCCGCTCAACTATTTCGACACGCACGCCCATGGCGATACGATGTCCATCTATACCAATGACGTCGACTCACTCCGTCAGGCTATCAGCAGTTCGCTGACGCAGGTCTTCAATTCGCTCATCACGATAGTCGTCACGTTCACGTCGATGATTGTCCTCAGCGTACCCTTGACTATCGTTTCCATCCTGTTGTCCATTCTGATGATGTTTGTGACGACTAAGCTCGGCACGATCTCGCGTCGGCATTTCCGCCAGCAGCAGGAGAGTCTGGCTCGCGTAAATGCTTTCATTGAGGAGATGGTCTCAGGGCAGAAAGTGGTGAAGGTGTTCTGTCATGAGGACGAAGCTATCGGCGAGTTCGAGCAGATCAACGAGCAGTTGCGTTTTAGTGCCAGTTCGGCCAATCGTATCGCCAATATCGTCATGCCTATCAATGGCAACTTGGGTAATTTGGGTTACGTCCTTATCGCTGTCGTCGGCGCTGCCATCGCATTGCATCCCAACTTCTCACTTTTCACTTTCCACTTTTCACTATCCCTCGGTACGCTTGTCAGTTTCCTCACGCTCAACAAGCATTTCACTCAACCTATCAGTCATGTCTCGCAGGAGATTAACAGCGTTCTCAACGCCTCCGTGGGAGCCGATCGCATATTTGCCTTGATGGACGCTAAGCCTGAAGTCGACGAGGGTACGGTCGAACTTACTCATCCCGAGGGAGATGTTGATTTCCGTCACGTCGATTTTGGCTATACGACAGAGAAGCAGATTCTTTTCGACATCAACATCAATACCTCGCCGGGTCAGAAGATTGCCTTCGTGGGCGGTACAGGCGCTGGCAAGACGACAATCATCAACCTCATCAATCGTTTCTACGAGATTCAGGAGGGGCAGATTCTCTTCGATGGCATTCCCGTATCGGACATTCAGAAGAGTAGCCTTCGCCGTTCCCTTGGGATGGTGCTTCAAGAGACGCATCTCTTCACGGGTACGGTGCTCGATAATATCCGCTATGGCCGTCTCGATGCTACCGATGAGGAGTGTCGCGAGGCTGCCATTCTGGTGGGTGCCGACGATTTGATTCGTCGTCTTGCGAATGGCTATGAGACGATCCTCACGGGCGATGGCGGCAACCTCAGTGCCGGTGAACGTCAACTCATTGCCATTGCGCGTGCTGCAGTGGCCGATCCGCCTGTGCTCATCTTGGACGAGGCGACTTCTAATATCGACACGCGCACCGAGGTTTACGTTCAACAGGGAATGGACCGCCTCATGCAGGGACGTACTACTTTTGTCATTGCGCATCGCCTCAGCACCGTCCGCGGCGCAGATCAGATCATCGTCCTCGAGCGTGGCCGTATTATTGAGCACGGAACACACGAAGAGCTGATAGCTTGCCGTGGCAAATACTATCAGCTCTATACGGGCAACGAACTGTAGGTCAGTTCTCTTCGGTGCTTGATGCCTTTTACTTCACAATCACTTTCTTGCCGCCTACGACGTAGACGCCTTTCTTCATGGATGTGCTACTGTTGACCACGCGTCCGCTCAGGTCGTAGATGTTCTGATTCTCGTGAATGCTGGTGTTGGCGTTGATATCGCGGATAGCATCGAAATCGGGGTCGGTACTTAGAATGAAGTATCCAACGCGTTCAGTGGCAGACCGAGTACTCGACAACACCTTGTCTTTGTTGCTCTTGTCCACCTGCATGCGCACGCGGCCGTCGGTCGTGGGCGTCGAACTGGAGCCTACGCGTAGGATGGCTGCAGCGTCATAGTCGTAGCTCTGCAGCTGAACCATCATCTCAGCGTCTTGCAGTTCCATCGGATAATCAATCTGCTGAACAGCCGTCTTGAAGGTCAGCGTCGTATCGCCCACGCAGAAGAGGGTTCCGGCGCCGTTGCTGGACATGCCTTTCTCGATGGCAAGGTAACCCACTCGACGAGCGGTCTTGCCCGTGGTGATATTGCTCTCGAGCATCATAGCCATCTTGAAACCTTCGGGGGTGACATCCCACACGCGCCACATACATGGCTTGGCGGTGGCCGCTGAAGTGAGGGGGGCAATCATTACGATGGGAGCAGTCTTGAAGGGTTGTGCGAAGCGGACTTCGGTCACGTCGAAGCTGATGTCGGTTTTTCCGTCAGCATTGGTAACATAAGCAGCCTCATAGTCGAGCGTGCCGATTTTCCCGTGTCCGGGCTTGGCCGCGATGAAGGTAGATGTTTCTTTGGTGTTGGACGTCGCACTTTCGTCGGCAGCCCAGCGGTTGATGCGATAGCGGAAGTAACCATAGTTGTCACCAATTGTGTTGATGCTCATCAGGTTGTCTACAAGTCCTACACCGTTGTTCTTGTTAGAGACGCTGCCGCTGACGACGATAGGCTCATTGTCCGCAGCGAAGGGATGCAAGAAGTAGGTGAAGATCTCTTCGAGCGGTACGGAGGTGATCGTACCGAACTGCACGTCGGCTGTACCACGGGCACTGGCGAGGGTGTTGGTGACCACTTCGGATGTCACCGTGGAGTTGTTGTACATCTTCTCCTGTACGCGATAGCTGTAGGTTGCAGGCTCTGTGATTGTGTCGTTATAGGTCATGCTGGACTTCTCCTCAATCTCTGCGCCTGTCCATTCGGCAATAGTCGTCCAGAGGCCCGTACCTAGTCGGCGCTGCAGCATGACCGTGTTCGCGAGGTCGCCGTTGAGGGGCGTCCACGTGAGTTTGCAGATGGAGGTGCTGGGCGTAAAAGTAGCCTTGAGGTTGTTTGCGGCCTTGGCAGGGGGATTCTTAGGGATGTAGTTACCGTAGCCCGTATAGCCAGGGCCGTTGGTCTTCATCGTAGCGAAGTACTCTCCGGCGGGCGTAAGTTTGCCGTCTCTCAGCATCTTCGAGCAATTGCGTTCGCTGTTCCAGTAGAAATACCTCTCGCATGCTGGGTTCGAGTTGAGGTTGTCGAGGATGCGGCTGACGACCGTCTTGTTGAGTTGCAGATCAGCAGCCGTAGGGTTATCCAGGCTGGAGGATTCCTTGAAGATTCCGCTGCCACCGCTCCATGAAGCACCCCATACCCATTCGGTTATCCACACGGGTCGCTTGAACGTCTGCGCCCAGTTGTTGACATTTGTGGTGAATGATCCTTCACCCCAATATCCGTGGAGGTCGATGATGTCGCAACGCCATCCGCGTTTGTCGATTTCGTTGAGGAAGTCGGCAAGGAAGCCCGTCGCATTCCAATAGTCGCTGCCGTCCCATGACGACGGGGTGCAGAGGCGCATGCCAGTTGCCATCGCTGCCTCCCAGTTGGCAAGAATCTGATCCATGGTCCAAGTCCCGTGGTCGCTTTGGTTGCGAGGCTCGTTGTTGTTCTTCAAGTGCGGCGAGTAGTCCACTCTTCCGCATTCGGCTGGCGAAGGCCAGCTCTCATCGATGCGATGGGGTACACATTCAGCATCGGGAAGCATACTGCTGCCAGGGCTCCAGGTGAAAGTCGTTTGCCCATTGAGCTTGGCCAAATCAGAGGCGCTGAGGTCTGCGACGCCGGCTTTGCTTGTGTCATACCACTTGAAGAGGCGGTACGACGAGATGCGCTGGTCCATCAAGTTAGGAAGGGTTACCTCGAGGTCAGCGTCATTGGCGATGAAGCAGCGGCTGTAGCCTTTACCTGCTTTCTTCAGGGCGAAGGTGACCATATAACCACGCTTGAGGCGGAAGCTGCGGATGCGGTTGTTCCAAGCATTGGGAACGTTCTTCATGTATCCTCCCGAGTGGCCTTCGGTGAAGCTATTGTTGCTCTCGCCTTCGAAGATCTTCTCGTCGTAGACGGTGAGCGGGCGGAATAGCGTACCGCCGTAGGGCAGCAGGATGGCGCCGCGGTCGTAGAGCTTCAGTTGGCAGTTGCCGCCGTCGGTGGCTCGCTTGCCGTTGATGGTGATGTACTTCAGGAAACTCTTGGCCTTGGAGGGCTTGAGGCTGTCGAAGATGACGACAGCATGCTCCGTATTGACAATGTCAAGGCTTGCGTCGGCAGTGAAAGGGGTAGTGCCGCTGATGTGGTAGTCGACATCTTCGGTCAGGCTCAGCGCTTCCGTCACTTGTTCTACGGTCGTTTTCGTGTTCTTTGCCCAAGCGGTAGCGAGGGAAATCGCAACAAGCAAAGCGATCAGTGAGAGTCTTTTCATAATATATCTTGATGATTGTTAGTTAGTTATTCAATGGCCTAAACGCCAGTTGGCGCGAGTCCTTTTGTCGTGTCAGCGGTAGTCGTCGGGCCCGAAGGCAGCTTCGATGAAGACTTTACCGGTTGAGTCTGAGTTGTAGCGGTAGGTAAGGACGAAGCCCTTGTCCTTGTAGCGCTTCAGATGGAGGTCGTTGCGCACGCTCTCGAGGAGTTGTGCGCGGAAGGTCTCTATGGCCTCAGTGGTCAGTAGCGAGTCATTGTCCAATTCGCCGACGACGGTGTAGTAATAGGTGAAGCCTGCAGGCTCGCTCACGTAAGTCATGCTGTCCATGCGGATGTACGCGTCGACCATGCGAGGACATTCGCGCTCGCTATATTCTTTGGCCTCGCGACGGCAGCGGTCTTCGAACGACTCGGTGCAAGCTGTGAAGCCCAGTGCGGTGATAGCCGTCAGCGCCACAGCGGTGAAAGTGGGGAGTAGGATTCTTTTCATCATAGTTGGTCTTGCTGTTGTTTCAGCTGTTCCAGCGCGTGCGAGAGCTGGTCGGGACAACTGGTAGGCCTTTCGCCGCAGGTGGTGCCGCGCAGCAGGCTGATGACCTTGTCCACCTCCATGCCTTGCACCAGTTTGGAGATGCCTTTCGTATTGCCGTTGCAGCCTCCGTAGAACGTTACCTTTTCAATGATGCCGTCCTTGGCCGTCACCTCGATGGCCTTGGAGCAGGTGCCTTGGCAGGTGTAGAGGGTGGAAACCTCAGCCCCCGAAGACCCCGCCCTCCCTGAGAGGGAGGGGGCGGAATCTTTCTGAGTGGATGTATTCTTATTCATTCAATGAATTGACATTTGATATGTTTACAATTCTTGGAAACTACCACTCCCTCCCTCGCGGGGAGGGTAGGGGGTGGGGCTTTGGATGCGTGGAGAGCCTTTTTATTGGGCAGCTTCTGGGACCTTTAAGTCAAGATAGAGTTCGTCCAGCTGCTTCTGTTCGAGGCGGGCAGGAGCATCGAGCATGACATCGCGGCCGGAGTTGTTCTTCGGGAAGGCGATGCAGTCGCGGATGCTGTCGAGGCCGGCGAAGAGGCTTACCCAGCGGTCGAGGCCATAGGCCAGACCTCCGTGAGGGGGTGCGCCGTACTTGAAGGCGTTCATCAGGAAGCCGAACTGCTCCTGTGCGCGCTCCTCGGTGAAGCCCAGGATGCGGAACATCTTGTCCTGCAGCTCCGGGTCATGGATACGAATCGAGCCGCCGCCCACTTCAACGCCATTGCATACCATATCGTAGGCATCGGCGCGCACGGCTGCGGGGTCGGTGTCGAGGAGGGGGATATCCTCGTCCTTCGGGTGCGTGAAGGGGTGGTGGGTTGCCATCAGACGGCCTTCCTCCTCGCTCCATTCGAACATCGGGAAGTCGATGACCCACAGGAGCGAGAACTTATTCTTGTCGCGCAGACCCATGCGGGCGCCCATCTCCAGACGAAGCTCGCAGAGTTGCTTGCGTGTCTTCATGGCATCGTCACCCGAGAGGATGAGGATGAGGTCGCCCGGCTGAGCGTTCATCGCTGCTTTCAGTTCGTCCATCACTTCGGGGCCGTAGAACTTGTCGACGCTTGACTTCACGCTGCCGTCCTCGTTGACGCGGGCATAGACGAGTCCCTTGGCGCCGATCTGCGGACGCTTGACGAAGTCGGTCAGTTGGTCAAGTTGCTTGCGCGTGTAGACGGCTTGGCCCGTAGCGCAGATGCCGCCGATGTACTTGGCGTCGTCGAAAACGCTGAAGCCGGGGGCTTTGGCGAAGACGTCCTTCAGTTCCACGAACTTCATGTCGAAGCGCGTGTCGGGCTTGTCGGAACCATAGTACTTCATTGCATCTGCCCAAGTCATGCGGGGGAAGGCGCCCTCGAGCTCAATGCCGCGCAGCTCGCGGAAGAGGTGCTTGGCCATGCCCTCGAAGGTCTGCAGGATGTCTTCCTGAGTGACGAAACTCATCTCGCAGTCGATCTGCGTGAATTCGGGCTGGCGGTCGGCGCGCAGGTCCTCGTCGCGGAAACATTTGACGATTTGGAAGTAGCGGTCCATGCCGCTGACCATCAGCAGCTGCTTCAGCGTCTGCGGACTTTGGGGCAGAGCGTAGAACTGACCAGGGTTCATGCGTGATGGGACGACGAAGTCGCGAGCGCCCTCGGGCGTGCTGCCGATGAGCATAGGCGTCTCAATCTCGAGGAAGCCGAGGCTGTCGAGGTAGCGGCGCACCTCCATCGTCATCTTGTGACGCAGTTCAAGGTTCTTGCGGACGCAGCTGCGGCGCAGGTCCAGATAGCGGTATTTCATGCGCAGGTCGTCGCCGCCGTCGCTTTGGTCCTCGATGGTGAAGGGAGGTGTCACGCTCTCGTTGAGCACGCGCAGCTCCGTGGCGATGATCTCGACATCGCCCGTGGGCAGGTTCTTGTTCTTGTTGGAGCGCTCGCTCACGGTGCCCGTCACTTGCACGACGTATTCGCGGCCGAGCTTATTGGCTTGCTCGAAAAGGGCGGTGCCCTCTTCGAAGACAATCTGAGTGATACCATAGCGGTCGCGCATGTCCACGAAGGTCATGCCGCCCATCTTGCGGGTGCGCTGCACCCAACCGGCCAGCGTCACCGTCTGGCCCACATTGGCGATTCGGAGTTCGCCACAAGTGTGTGTTCTGTACATTATATTGAGTTTATTGTTGATGTAAATTCGTTCGACGCATTCGGCCTTGGCAAGCCTGAAAGCCCATAAGTGGGTGCAAAGATATAGTTTATTTCCGACTTCTCGTCAAAAATCGCTATTTTTCTTTGAACAACGATGAACAATTTGACTCGCATGCCCTTGTCGGAGCAGGAGATAGGGTCTAATCGCCACTCATTGCCTTTCCTCGTCTTGGCTATCAACCATGCGTCAGTTTGTTTCCTCTGGTCAGGGATTAAGGATCTCTGCCTTCAGTTTCACTTCGCCTGCGACTCCGTTGGAGCGTAGGATGGCGAGTGCGCGGCCGCGGAAGAGGGTAGGGGTTGTGGAGCGGAAGCTGCGCATGTCGGAGGGGTTGGCCGTTCCGCAGGCGATGAGTTCGCCCTCGCCCTCGTTCGTGATGGCGATCTGCGTCGAGCAGTCACTGGTGATTGTTCGTCCGTCGGCATCGACGAGTTCGAGGGTGACGAAGGCCAGGTCGTTCACGTCGGTCGTGAGTGCGCTGTCTTCGTAGACGCAACGCACGCCTACGGCCGGGCCTGTGGTTTCGAGCACGAAGGTCTCGTCGGGCAGTTCGTCGCCTTCGGCGTTGAGGTTGACGGCGCGTAGTCTACCGGGGCGATAGGCGAGTTGGAAGGGCGTCCAGAATGTGTTGCCGGGCGCTTGCTCGCCGATGAGTTCATTGTCGAGGTAGAGGCGTACGCGCGGGGCACGGCTGTAGACGTTCACGGTTGCCGTCTCTCCTTCGTGATTTGGCCAAGTCCAACTTTGTTCCTCAAGTTGCCACCCCCATGCGTTGTTATGGGAAGGCCCCATCTGCACGGCCATCGTCACCGGTGCTTGGCGCCAGACGACGTCGCGATAGTAGGATTGGGGCTTCTTCTGTCCGATGATGTCGATGTCGCCGCAGAAGGCATTAAACCAAGGCCAGTCCTGGAAGAACTTTGGCTCGCGGTCGGCGAAGGCTGCGCCGATGCCGGCTTCGCCCAGATAGTCGACGGCTGTCCAGACGAAGTCGCCGATGACATAAGGCAGGCGTTCCACCAATGTCCAGTTCTCCGAGGCCTGCTTAGGATAGCTCTCCAGGCCGCAGATTACGCGGTTAGGGGCTGAGGCATGGTCGGGTTCGTAGCGGCCGTAGAGGTAGTTGTAGCCGCCAATGTCCAAGCTCTCGAAGGCCTTCACGTTTTCCACTTTCCATTTGTCCTCCCATTGGCTGCCGGCTTTGTCCCAGGTCGCGCCTTCGTCCCAGCCGCAGATGGCAGCCGTTACGGGGCGCGTAGCATCCAGCTTCAGAACGTCGGCGCGCAGGCGGGCTGCAGCGTCGATGCCTTCGGGGTCGATGCGTCCGGGAATCTCATTGCCGATGCTCCAGATGATGACCGAGGGATGGTTGCGGTCGCGCCGTACGAGTGTAGACAAGTCATCGTCGCTGTGAGTGGGGAAGTAGTTGTGGTAGTCGTCGGGATTCTTGGCACGCACCCATTGGTCGAAGCATTCGTCGATGACCATCAGTCCGATCTCGTCGCACGCGTCGAGGAAATGCTCTGAAGGCGGGTTGTGGCTGGTACGGACGGCATTGAAGCCCTGCGCCTTCAGCGTCAGCAGCTTGCGTGTCTCAGCCTCGTCGAAGGCTGCCGCGCCGAGGAGGCCGTTGTCGTGGTGGACGCAACCTCCGCGCAGGAGCGTAGGTTGCCCGTTGAGGCGGAATCCGTCGGTGGCCGAGAACGTCAGCGAACGCAGGCCGATGCGCTTCGTCAGTGCGTCCAAGGTGTGGCCTTTGCGGTCCTTGACGCTGATGACGGCATCGTAGAGCACAGGTTGTTCGGGACTCCACATACGGGCGTCAGTGAGCGTAAGGTTGAGGGAGATGTCCTGCCGACTGCGGGGTGCTATCTTGTCGTAAGGGGTTTGCGCGCTGGCGATGATGCTGCCTTCGGCATCGAGGATATCCACGCAGATCGAACCCTTTGCAGCGGAGCGGTTTTCGTTGCAGATGTTTGTCTTGACGGTGAGCGTGCCAGTGGCCAAGCCGTCGTGGAGGGTCAGGCCCTCGTCCTGCAGCGTCAAGAACGTGTCCCACTCGTCGACGTGGACGGCAGCCGTCCGTTGCAGCCATACATGACGATAGATGCCGCTGCCCGCGTACCAACGCGTGTTGTTGCCGGCGTTCACGACCTTCACGACAATGCTGTTCGCGCCTTCGTGGAGCAGGTCGGTGATGTCGTATCGGAAGCTGCTGTAGCCGTAGACGTTGGTGCCGGCGAGCGTGCCGTTAACGTAGGTCCACGACTGGTTGTAGGCGCCTTCGAAATAGAGGACGATACGCCCTTCGAGGTCGGCGGCCGTACAGTTGAGCGTACGCTCGTACCAGCCTTCACCGCCCACCGTTTGACCGGTGCGATCCTTCCCGATACTCTTCGACGAGAAGGGACCGATGACCTCGCCGCCAGCCTGTGCTGCGGCTTCGGGCTCGACGCTCCAGTCGTGGGGAAGTGAGAGCGTGCGCCACTGCGTGGCGACCGAAGGAGTAGCGAGCACTGCGCTGCCGTCGCCCAAGAGGAAGTGCCAACCGGCGTCTATGCATTGTCGGCGCTGAGCTGAGGCAGAGGCTGCCGTCAGCAATAAGGAGGTGAGGATGACGTAGAACTTTTGTGTTTTCATAATCGTTCTTTTGTTGCTTTTATGGGTACAAAGTTACGCCTTTTTTTCCGAATACTCAACAAAAATCGGCATTATTTTCACTTTTCCCGCTCATTCTTTTATGTTTGACTTACAGGTAGTCTGCTCATCCGTTTTAAGAGCCGTTCAGCCCTTCTCGCCTCGTTGCCCGTTCCGTCCTTTTCGCCTCACTGTCCGTTCCGTCCTTTATGCCTCGCTTTTTGTTCCGTCTTTTATGTCTCGCTGCCTGTCCCGTCCTTTATGCAGCGATTGTATCGCTGCCCCCTTCCCCTTCAAGCGCCATCCCTTTCCATGCCTCCTTTCCGTTCAACCTCTTTACGCCTCCGCTCGCCGGCTGTCGGAAGTACGGACGCAAGCTGTCACGCGTACTATACGCAAGCCGTCACGCGTACTATACGCAAAGGGCTGAGCGAATATACGTAAAGGGCTGAGCGTATATACGTAAAGGCTTACGCGTACTATACGCGTAACCCCCCGCCACTTGTCGCGTAAACTCCAGCCACCCGTCGTGAAAGGCGGCCCCGCCTGCTGCAGGGAGCCGAACCTCTGGCGATAAATTGTCTCATAAATGGCAACTGCATTTTTTTTGACTCATTCGATGATTTTTCTGTGAAAAAGCATAGATTATCAGAAATTAATTGTAACTTTGCAGTCGAATAAAACGTTTATCACTCATAACAACTGACTAATGAGACATCTGATTCTCTCGCTGGCCTTCGTGGCCGGTCTCTTCTGCTGCAACAGCATTGCAGCTGCCCCTGCTGCCAAGGTCGGTAGCTTTCGCGTTGGCGACAAGACGTTCCTGTTGAACGATAAACCCTTTGTCGTAAAGGCCGCCGAGGTCCACTATCCCCGTATCCCCCGCGAGTACTGGGATCAGCGCATCAAGATGTGCAAGGCGTTGGGCATGAACACCCTCTGCATCTACATCTTCTGGAACTCCCATGAGCAGCAGGAGGGTGTGTTCGATTTCACGGGCAACAACGACATCCGAGCCTTCGTCAAGCTGGCGCAGAAAAACGGCATGTATATCATCGTCCGTCCCGGCCCCTACGTCTGCGCTGAATGGGAGATGGGCGGCCTGCCCTGGTGGTTGCTGAAGAAAAAGGACATCCGCTTGCGCGAGCAGGATCCTTATTTCATGGAGCGCCTCGAGATCTTCGAGAAGAAAGTCGGCGAGCAGCTCGGCGATCTGACCATCGAGAAGGGCGGTCCGATTATCATGGTACAGGTGGAGAATGAGTACGGCTCCTACGGCGAAGATAAGCCTTACATCAGCGCCGTGCGCGACATCATCCGCAAGAGCGGCTTCGACAAGGTCGAGCTCTTCCAGTGCGACTGGAGTTCCAACTTCACCAAGAACGGCCTCGACGATCTCACCTGGACGATGAACTTCGGCACAGGCGCCAACATCGACAACGAGTTCAAGAAACTCGGTCAGCTGCGTCCCAACTCCCCGAAGATGTGCTCTGAATTCTGGAGCGGATGGTTTGACAAATGGGGTCGTCGCCACGAGACGCGCGGTGCCGAAGCTATGGTCGATGGCATCTCGCAGTTGCTCGACCGCGGCATCAGCTTCTCGCTCTACATGACCCACGGCGGCACCA
>JAEEGL012223197.1_pt1 | contig 34879 bp, 31 predicted proteins | sample 9134231 | NCBI WGS metagenome assembly JAEEGL01 (sample SAMN16246548, study PRJNA631951) | gut metagenome | biome: gut microbiome; feature: rumen; material: fiber-attached | host: Bos | place: Iran: Karaj | collected 2018-10
TCATATTATGTACTTTAAGATTCAAGTACAACAAGCGGCGACTGTACACTCTCCCGTGTGTGTCGTACCTTTTCCTAAAAAATAAACGACCACACGTCGTTTCTGCTTAAAGCAGACTATAATGTTTGTACAGTGACTTGTCGTCAGTATCTCGACTTGACATTCGCTCCGTGTAAAAACCCGCCGAATGGGCGGCAACCTTACACTTCATAGCTATCAATGTCACAGCAAGGGGTATTTTATCAAAATAATTTCCCGATTTCAAGCATTTTTTACAAATTTTTTCAAGAAATTTCTACGGGCACAACTTTTAGTCGTAAACCTTCTATATATAGTGTGTATCGGATAAAACCCCAAAACAAGCAAAAGGTTCCGGTTCATAAAGAACCGAAACCCTTCTTTCATTATAATATTATAATGCCGTTTTGAAATTATTCGATTGAATTCATAATATCATCAAGCATCTGTTCGAAATCTCCGGTTGATCCGCCGCTGCCGTATACTCCGTTAAGAATAGAGCTTGTGGTATTGAAAATGAGAGCTATTATAATAAGGATGATACGAACAATTGCTCCCAAAAGACCTACGCCGCCGAGAACAACAGCTGCAATAGCCATACCCTTCTTTTCGGGCATTTTCTTGATTCCCAAGATACCGAGAATAAGTGCTGCGGTCGAAAGACCTAATCTGAGTATTCCCAAAAGGATTCCGATGATACCGCCGCTGCAGCAACAGCAAAGAATTGCGATTACAAGAGATACGATACCGAGAATCATGCCTACAAGGCCCAATGTATTGGTTTCGCTGTTCTCCGATGCGGAAGCGGATGCATCATATCCCTGATATCCCTGATAATATGTTGCGGTTTCCGTTGTCTGAACGTTTTCTACATTCTGAAAATTCTGATTATCCATAGTTCATTCTCCCTTTATTCTAGAATTAAAGTGATTCACTACGCTAAAGTGTACATTATTATTTAAACCGTGTCAATCTGCATATTATAATAATGTAATATTGAAATACGTCAAAAAAACGGATATTATAAAGTCATGGAAAATCAACCCCGCTCAAAAGCAACCGCATACAGAAAAAGAAGCGGCTCAAAGCATAAAAAAAAGCATTCGAAAAAAGTGATAAAACCGTGGATTGTATCACTCTTTTTTATTATCCCCCTTTTGGGACTTCTCATTCCCTATCTGATTTTCAAATCCGATTTCAACCCCGCTCTTACCGACAAAATGGTCGATGAGCTCGTATTCGTAAAATACCTCATAAACAACAATTCCCATACCTTCGCAGAGGGCTGGGTCTCCACAAAGCCCTTTGTTCCTTTTTCCACAAGGTATTTCCTGACATTTTTCCTGAACGATTATTCATCCTGGCAGGACGCGCTGCTTAAATCGGTTTCGTGCGTATACGCAATCTTCTCGGTTTCATATCTGTTTTTTGTTTCTTCTTTCCATGCAAAAAAAGTTTATACATATATTATACTGACGATTCCAGGGGTAATCCTTTCCGTCGCGGGACTGTATGCCGTATACGACTGCAGTTACCTTCTGACTCTTTTTTGCCCCGTTCTCATTGTTTTCGGAATTCTGCTTCACGGCGTGCGCTCCAAATTCCCGAGCGTTGTCCGCGCAACACTTATTATTCTTTCAATCGTTCCGATTGTCGTTATTTTCTTATATATGAATAATATGAAAAAAGAATATTCCTTCGACAACACGGATCTTTTCTATGTCGATCTTTCCGCAAAAGAAGAAGCCGAAGACATTACATATAAATATGAAGGACTTATTGATTTCCTTAAATCAAACGGTATAAAAGTCGCCTACTGCACGGATGATATAAATAAAGAAGTAAGCGTGATCGGCAACGAATCGGTGGAAACGGCCGCAATCGAATCGCCCGAAAACCCCGTTCCGGTTGAAACAATCGAAGATTCGCCCGAAAACCCTTTCGAAAAAGTATCCCTCGAATCCGCGCCTTTTTATCTTATCTGTGACAAAAAGAGCGCTAAGACTTACTCCGAATCCCTGACCTTGAAATACTCCTCGACAGTTTACGACGACGGTTACTATACGGTTTATTCGTATAAAAACATAGATTATTATCAGAATAGCGTTTTCCAGGACAACCTCTATCGCCTCGAAACCTCCAAATACGACTGTTTCTATTACAGTTTCCTCGGTTCGTCCATAAAAGACCCCGGCGATTTTCCCGTTTTCTACGGCGGAAAACCCGTATTCATTCATCCTTGCGTAAAAGATTTCGAAGACGTAAACGTTCTTTTGGATAAGGCCGTTGCTAAAAGCGGTCTCAAATCCGCCATTTTCGAAATAGACCCCATTGCTTTTTGCGCGGAAGAAGGAAAGGAAGAATTCGCTTATCTCGACAAAATGATCGAGGAAAACCCCAAGGTGTTTTTCCATATCATCCTTTCCTATCCCTCCTCGAAATACTGGAAATCCATGAGCGAGGACGAAATGAAAAAAAAGCTCGACAACTATTCTTTTGTTGCCGAGAAACTTTCGCATAACGAAAATATAAAAATGTACTGGCCCGGAAACGAGCTATGGCTTATCGAGTGTTCGGATAATTACATCGACGAAGTTCCCGAAGAAAACGTGGCTTTGAATGTTTTGACGCTTTGTACCTGCAACGAAAAATACGTAACGGACAAGGAGCTTGTAAAGGATTACGGAAAAATGATTGCCGAGACAGTCAAAAAAGACATGAAATATCCGAATTTGTCCGACCGCGAAATCGTCTTTTTCGGAGACAGCATTTTCGGAAAATACAAGGCTCCGCTCTCGATACCCGGAGAAATCCAAAGTCTTTCGGGTGCAGTCACCTACAATTTGGGCATAAGCGGAACCACCGCCATCGGCGAATTTAACCCGGTCGTAAATAAATTTATCACCGGTACGGAAACGCCTTTTGAAACTCCGGAATATTTCCGAAGCGAATTCGAAAGATTCAAGAACGAACACGATGATTCGAAAAAACTGACATTTGTAATCAATTACGGCGTTAATGACTTTTTCTTCGGAATTCCGGCGAAAGACGAAAAAGACGGCAATTATAAAGATTATTCTTACAATTCTTATGAATCCGCAATGGAAGACGGAATAAAGAAACTCAAATCCGCTTTCCCCGACGCCGAAATCTGTATTCTCTCACCAATCTTTTGCGAGAGTTATTATTTCGGAAAAAATCCCCGGTCGGATGTGGGATCTCCGCTTCAGGAATACAGGGATACGGGTGAAGCAATCGCCGAAAAATATTCCGTCAGATGGATTGATTCCCTCGAACTTATGGACATCGACGAAAAGAATTACAAGACTTACCTCGTGGACGGCGTTCATCCGACTCCCGACGGAATCTATCACGTGAGCGACACGATTATCCGCTTTATGGAAAAAGAATAATTATTCCTCGATTGTCTGTACCGAAAGATACAGGCTCTGATTGTTGTCGCTGTAATCCTCGTCACGAAGCAATTCCATCATAACCTTGGAGTACCCGTCTCCGATTTTTCTTCTGTAGAAAATATTCAAAGATTTCTTTCCGGATTTGAAATGTTGTTTTAAAAATTCAACATCCGTTTTTTCCATGAATTCTTTTTTATCGTCCGGATGCAGTCTGTCGCTTTGGGCAAAATCCATCAACCATTCCGACAAGCGGTCCGAATAACCCCTTTCTTCTTCCTTGTCGTTCTCGTCGATACTGATTATCTTATATGCTTCGGTCGTAAGATTGATGACCAGAATCTTTATCATATCGCTGCAAAGAGCGGAGAATGCGGTTGACTGTCCGGCTCTGTCTATGCCCTTTTCGCGATAATATTTTTCTTTTTCGGTATACATCATCGAATCCGCAAGTTTCTCGAGTTCCGATACATCGGCATCGGGATGGATCTTGTGAGCGGCATAGCCTACGGCGAGTGAAATGCCTTCAATATACGCTCCGCGGAAAGCAGCCGCTTTTTCGTTTATTTCGTCCCTGATTTCGTTGTATCTGTCCGTTTTCAAAACCGCAAGGAATTCATCCCCGCCCACGCGGTAAACTTTTCCGAGCGCACCGATTGTCGAAACAAGGCAGTCCGCGGTACCGCGCAAAAGTTCGTCGCCGGCCGCATGTCCCTTGGTATCGTTCGCAATCTTTAAGCCGTTTACGTCTATCGAAAGAATTACAAAATCATCCTCAAGGGGCTGTGTTTTATATATCGTTACGTCTTCTTCATAGCATCTTCTGTTGTAAAGACGTGTTAATTCGTCCGTCAGCGAAATACGCATAAGATGCTCTTCGCGGCGTTTTTCGTTGTCGATATTCTGTATCGTGTAAATGATTTTGTCGGGAATTCCGTCCTTATTGCTGTCAACGTTGATATACTGCGCGCGAAACCATCCGGTAATCATATTGATGAATTCGCCGTAAATGATTTTCTTGCCTTCCATTCTTTCGCGAAGCGTGGCAATATTCGTGAATGTCCAGAATCCCGGGAGCTGGTCTTTTACAATCTGGTCCTTCATCTGACGGTTCATAAGCGTATGGCTGCTTTTTGCCAGATCGATAGTATGGGGCTCGAGCTTTTCATCGCGAAGCGATACTTCGGTCATTTTTCTCAAATCGATGAGATTGACCTTATCGTAAATTCCGGCCATCGATTCGAGAATGTCCATCTGCTCCTTCATCTGCTCTTCACGCTGTTTGATGGTTTTGTATTTTTCAATCAGTTCCTTAAAATAACTGATGGCTATACGTCCGATCGCATATCCCGCCATGAACATAACAATCATTTCAATCGTGTATCCGCCCATGGTATTTGCAAAATAATCGATCGGCTTGGAAAAATCGCTTCTTACACTCACATAAATGGGAGAAATCATCCATGTTGCAAGCATCATTAAAAGATAATTGACCACCGATGTCGCAACATACAATTTAAAATCGCAAAAAAGGAGACTCAAAAGAGGCACCAGAAACCACGCCAGTTCAACGGCTATAAATGCATTTGTCAAAATAAACAAAAGGAAATCGATTGCGAGAAGCGCAATAATACTCGTGGCCAGCGAATTGGGCCATTTTCGTAAGACAAAAAGATGAATGACTGCAACAGCCATCATATATATTGTAAGATAAAAGCAAATCGAATATTCCAGATCGTCAAAAAGACCGAGACGAATCCCGAGCGCTATGGCAGGTCCCACCAAAACGCTTAACCACAAAACGTTATTGAGCAGAATATTCACTCTTTTTCTGTTTTCGGACAGAAAATCTTCGTAATTCGAATACTTCGATAACAAACTTTTCTTCTCTTTTCCCATAGTTATCCCCATTTACAAACCTAAACACATTTTTGAAGAAAAATCGCCACTTAAAATATATCGACAATTCTTTTATTCACTTAGAAAAACATTATACCACATTTTTGCGGTAAATGCTTTAAAATCGACCCGACCCGTAAAATAAAAACCTCCGAAAGGCGGATTTTACGCTCTTTCGGAGGATATAAAAATTTACGGCTTGTTATTACTTATCTGTTCTTTGATATACAAAAGCGTCAAAAGATGCGCTTTTGTCGGATTTTTCATGGGTTGAAAAACCCATTCCCGATTGCATTAACAATCATTGAAAAATTTATCCTCGATTGAATACGTAATCGATAAGAGTCATTTTGTCGTTGATAGCATGCTCTTCGCCGACACGGACAAAACCGCATTTTTCATACAGATGACAGTTTCCCTTCTCCTGAAGAATGGTATCGAGTTTCCAAGTTTTCACTTCGGGATACATATCGAAAACCTTCATTATCGTCGCGTAAGCGATGCCCTGATTCCAATATGCGGGAAGCACGAATATCGGACTTATAAAAGATACTTCTTTTTCGTTCGGATTGTTGTTTCCTACATTTATGGCTCCGACTCTCGCGCCGTCTTTGACTATGAAAAAATATGTTCTCGAGGGAACCGCCGCCCTTGCCCTTATGCGTTCGATCGACTCGATCGCGGGCGAGCCTTCGTCATGGTATTTTTCGTAAAGCGGCATGAAGCTTTCGATTTGCATTCTATGAAGAATTTCCAATTCGTCCTCTTCCACCTCTTCAAGGAATATGCGGTTTTTCATTTCGTTTGCGCTTTTGTCCGGAAGATTGAAATGTTCCTTTATCATCCGCGCGACTTCACGGGGTTCGAGATTGGTGTTGTTTATTTTGATGTAATTTTCAAAAGGTATTTCGCCCTCTCTGCTTTCAAGGCGGTATTTGGTCTCTTCCCTGATCATTCTTTCTTCGGATACCGCCGTATCGCGCTTGGAAGGTTTGTTTTTGAGCCTGTTCTCGCTCTTGTTTCTCTCGAGTCGAACCGCCTGATCGGCAACAAGTTCGACATAGTACACATTTCCGCCCGTGGCTTTGAATTTCCCGGACACACCCTTGATGTAATCCCAGTCTTCCTTCATATCGAAGGCCCACATAAAAGTGAAAATCATGCCGCGGTATTCGGTCTTTAAAAAGGCATCGAATATGTCTTCGCGAAGTTTGCTCACCACTGCTCCGTCAAATTTGCCGAAGAGTTCGAGCACGGGTTCTATTGTCATATGGTTATGAAAAAGCCTGAAATCGGTTATTTTCATCAATTCCTGGCCGACAGTCATTTTACCGACCGCTCCGGCGCCTATTATAACTATCAAATCCATGGTTTATTCCTCTGTCTGAAATCAAAATTCCTCAGACAGAAGGTCGGCGAGGAAATAAAGAATTGCGCATTCGTTTTCCTGCCAGATTCTCAGGCTCCTTTTAACAGCGCATACAAGGTAGGCACGCGTCTCGTCCCCCTTTTTTACTCTGGCGAAAAGAACCGTTTCAAATCCGTTTTTCGTCAATGTGTCGTAAAAAACGGGCGAATGTTTCTTTACAAGATCGAGGGTGCTTTCCGCAAAAAGATCGTTATCGGTAACAAGTCCGATATCCGAGGCATCTCCCTCGAATTCCCTGTCCGAAACGCCCCTCATCCTTCCGTCTTCGGAAACGTAATATATATCGTTGATTTGTAAAAATTCCGCAAGATCCGGCAGTATTTTTTCAAGTTTGTTAACAAATCCTTTTTCCTTTTCGAAATCGGATTTGAGTTTTTGCATGTTGGTAAATATGCCGTTCTTTGCTATTTTGTGTATTTCTATGTCTTTGTGTTTTTTCTCTTCGTAAACCGTATAGCAGTTGCGTCCCCTGTTTTTTCCAAGATACAGCATTTTGTCTATAAGTCCGAAAAGGTCCGCGAAATTGCCCGCATCGTAAGGGAATGTGGCGCAGCCCGAAGTTCCCGTCACAAACGCGGCTCCGTTTTCAAAATAAACGCTTATTCGAAGCGCGTCGGAATTGCCGTAGAGATTGTCGAAAAACGAATTCTTGTCTTCGGTTTCGATATTTTTTAAATCTATTATCAAAAGCTCGTCGCCGCCGAATCTTCCCACCAGTCCGAAGCCGTCGGTGTATTCCGCAAGGCCCTTGGAAACGCTCATCAAAACCTTGTCTCCGGCGCTGTGTCCGTAAGTATCGTTGATGGTTTTGAAATTGTCGAGATCGACGATCGTAAAAGTAAAGGGTTTGTTTTCGGCTATAAGAGAACGTACGAATTTTAACGAATATGCTCTCGAAAGCGCTCCCGTCAGCGGATCGAGGATTTCTTCGAGGCTTATCTCATCGATTATTTTGTCGAAAAAACTGTATTTTCTGAGCTTGTCAATCGTGTAAAGAACCTGCGAACCGTCGTTTTTTTCCTTTCTTCGGATTACATCCGTGATATCCACGAAACTTCCGACAAGTCCGACGATTTCATCACCGTCGTAAAGCGGTCTCTTCGATGCGATAATATCTCTGTCCTCGCCGCGGATGATGCATTTTCCCTGTACTTTGTATGTGGATTTGCCCGACAGTACGCGGAGTTCATCCTGCTTATAGGGCTCGGGATTCGAATGCCATTCCATATCCTCGTCCGTTTTGCCCAAAAGAACATCGACGGATTCAAATCCGTAAAAGTCCAAAAAAGCCTGATTGACGCCCAAAAAACGTCTTTCCTTATCCTTCCAGAACACGCAGTCCTGAGAAGTGTTGATAATACGTTCGAACAATTCCTCCGTCATTTTCATAAAAGCCGTCCCCTTTAATTACGCTTTTTATAACATTTTTTCCCGGTCGTTTTTATCGGTAAACCTCCGGTTTCTCCAAAAATATTATAATTCGTGCTCTCTTTCTCATCAAGAGAATAAAAAGGGACAAACTCCGTCGGCACTTAAATACCGCATTCTCGGCCTTTGATTGTTTTTTCCATATATCCGCAGGTAAAGGGAAAGAAGTCAAATTTTTTGCAGCCCGTATGCACAAATCCGAGCATCTCGTACCATTTTCTGAGTCTGACGTTTTTTTCGACTATTCCGATTTCGATCTTGTCGATACCCATCGATTCGACTCTTTTAAACACATCCGCAACCAGTTTTCGACCGATCCCCAAATGTCTGAATTCGGGAAGTACCGAAAGATTGTTTATCTCCGCATTGCCGTTTTCCAGTGTCGCAATCGAATAATATCCGACGATTTTTCCTTCGTGCAAATATACAAACATCGGTTTTTTCTCAATCAGAAGCTGATACCGAAGTCTTGTATCGTCCATCGCAAACGCGGTAAATCTCGGCGCGTTTTCTCTGGTGAAGCCCAATTCGTCCGCCACGGTTTTAAATGCGCTCCTTATGACGTTTACGCATTCCGGGATTTCTTCGGCTTTCATCTGTCTGATCTGATCTTCCTTAATCAGTCCATCCATTTTCGTACCTCCTTTTTGTGACTTTTTATAAAAAAAGACCGTCTGCTTCGAAAAACAGACGGCCGGTCACCATTCAACCAATCGTAATCTATTCTTCTTCGCTCCTCAAAAAATTGCATGCATTAATATACCCATACACCATATAAATGTGCATAGTCGCCAAGGTATATGTATTTACGTTAATGCGTCTCTTCATGAGAATGCGTCCTTTCAAAAATATTGTGTTAAGATTACTACCGTCCAAAGGCTTTGTCAACAGTTTTTTATTTTTCGCAGCGCCAGAAAAGAGATGCTCTGTTCGCAACCACTTCGCCGTCTTTTTTAATCTTCGCGTCGTAATGATTTTTGATTTTTTTCTCGTTATCCGAAATGAATTTCCGGTTGTCCCCGAAAACATCCTTCATTTTTTCGACGATTTCTTCCGAAGAAGTATAATGCCATTCGTTGTAAATCTCCTCGGTTTCGACTTTGGAAAAATATTTTTTAAGCATCGCGTCGGTCTCTTTTTGTTCTTTTTCCTGCTCCTTTAAAACATTGTCGATAAAGGTTGCGTCAAGCCCGATGTCTTCGAGTTCTTTCTTAAAGAAAACATGCCACCAGCTTACCGAAGGACCGTTGAACGAGAAGGCACCGCCTTTTTTAAGCACGCCAGCCGCACGTTTCGCAAGATCCTCGACATCCTCGATTTCGAAATAAACATAGTGTGCAAGGATCAGCGAATATTCTTTTTCTTTTTTGATTTTTTTCCAGGTCGAATCCTTGGTTATATCATCGAATTCGAGTTTGAATTCCACTCCCTTTGCAAGCTCGTTTTTGTGCACGGGAATGAATTTTTCGAAATCATCCGCCCAGCTTCCGCGCAAATCGTATCCGAAAACTTTGGTTCCCTTCGGAATTCTTTCCCAGTTGTTTCTCCAGATTTTCGCATATCCGCAACCGAGATCCAAAACCTTTTCGTTTTCTTTTATTTTCATGGCATCAAACAAAACCGCATGCCAGTCTTGTGCAGTGTGTCTTAACGCGTCCCAGTGAAGCTCGTCGGCTTTTTGATCTGTAGTAACGTTTTGTACGATTTCCGCAACATCGTCCCAGTCAAGTTTGCCGGCTTTTCTCTCGAGCGTTCTTTGGATGGAAGCGATTACTTTATCAATCTGATAGCGTTTATCTTCCATCGCTTTTAACTGCATTCTCAACGCTTCTTCGACATTTCCGGCTTCGCCCTCAGCCAGATTGTCCCTTATCTCTTCGAGCGAAAAACCAATCTGCTTTAAGGCCACTATTTTTTCCAAAACCTGAAGGGCCTCTTTGTCGTACAAACGGTAATTTCCTTCCGAATAATCGGTAGGCTTAAGCAGTCCTTTTTCGTCGTAAAGACGAACCGCTTTTTGGGAAACACCCGCTTTTTTGGCTATCTCTCCCGATGTCATTTTCTTTTCCATTTTCGGCTCCTCCTTCATCTCTTTGATTACACCTTAACGGGTTCCCCAGGGGGAGAGTCAACACTTTTTTCAAAAAATTTTTTATTTGACGATAAAAGTTTTAACCGCGAATTTTTTGACGAGTCCGTCCGCCGCAAAAACATAAAATACCGTGTATAAAACAAGAAGCGGCGCCAATACGTAAGCCGGAATTTTTAAGAAGAGCGCAACGAATCCGAAGGCCCAGTAAAACGAATAAAGAATAAAATAAACGACCGTTTTCATTCCCTTGATTTTCTCCGCATAGGGCTGCAGGAGATAGTAGATCGCCATATGCCTTACCGAGAAAAGAATCATCGACGAAAGCAGTATCAAAACATTGCAAACGCATTGCAAGAAATAATCCTCTCCGCCCGTAACAAATATGACGACAATGCTGTAGACGGACATGAGAACGGCCTGGGGAAGATTGAATTTGATTACCGACATTATTCTTAAGCGGTACATCTTAATGAGCGCGTCGGGTTTTCTGTAAAAGCTGAATTTCAGGAAAGTCGAATCGCAGTTTGTGTACATGGCATATGTGATTTTGGCCCCGATATTTCCGCAAAGCATCATGAAAAAATAAAATGCGGGATGCGTCGAAAAAATGAAACGCATTATCATCCTGTTTGTGTCAAAGGTATGCTTTAATTCGACGCGCATTAACAAAGAAAGAAGCACCATGGTGCCGACGGTCATCAAAAGATCGAATACAAAAGGAACCGATAGCGTTTTGGTATGCCTCTTGAAAAAGAGTTCGTTTAAAAATCTGTATCCGTTCGAATCGCTTTTGTTTTTCGAAGTGCTGTTTATTTTTACTTCGGGCCTGAGACTGTTTCTCTTTTTGGACGCTTCTTTTGTGATTTCCTCCGCTTCTTTTTCTTTCGAAAGCGCGATTTTATACAAATCGTAGGGGCAATTTTTTATAAGCAAAAGACCCGGCACGAACGAAAGGGCAAAAAACAGCGTAATAAGCGATGCGACGAGGATGAAATTGTTGCAGATTGCCCAGGGAATCGCAACCATCATCGCCAGGAACAATATCGTATAGAAAAACAGGGCTGCTAAAAGATTTCCTTCGACCGAAAATCTGGTCACCTTCTTTTCCTTGTTTTTCGAAGAAGAATATTTGAGCGTAAGAAAAGCGGTTTTTAACCCGATTTTAAGCGTGATGAACCCCGCTCCCGCAAAAGGAATCAAAGGAAGCATGTACCATTTCACATGTGCAAAAGCCGCTGCGGGAATACCGAAAACCGTATAGCCCGCAAAGATTTTAAAAAGCTGATACGCGATTTTGGCAAAGATATATTTCTGCGGATCCGTCCCGAGGCAAAAAACCGCATATTCGGTCTCGGTCGTAACCTTAAATACGTTAAAAGCCGCCGTAATCGCAAAAGATGCGAAAAGAAAGGCGTAAAGAAACGCACAGGGTCCGATACCGCCGCTTTTATAAGAATTGAAAAGAATCGAGAACAGAAAAAGAACGGCAAACAGACACAGTTCGCCGAAGAATGCCTTTATTATTTCGTAATTGATCGACAAAACGGACGCATAAATCTTGAATATTCTTATGCCGTGGATTTGTTCGGGAATATGTTTCCCGATAAGCGGAATGCGTCTTATTCCGTACAAAATAACATTGACGTTTATCGTATTTTTTAAATTAAGAATAATCAGAAGTGTTTTAAGAATTGTCCGCATCCCTCAAAGCCTCGATGATTTTTTCTTTGAAATTGGCATTGTCAAGATTGCTCTTGTCCACGGGCTCAAGTTTTCCGTGATTCAAAAGAATTATCTCGTCGCACAAATCGAGTGCGATGTCCAAAAGATGCGTGGAGAAAATCAAAACCCTGCCTTCTTTTTCGTTTCTTAAAACATCCTTCATCTCCTCCGCAACCACAACGTCAAGCGAAGTTAATGGTTCGTCCAAAAGCATGAGTTTCGGAGCGGCGATTATATTCGTAAGCATCTGCATTTTGTTCTTTGTGCCGTGCGAATAATCCTTCATAAGGCGGTCCCTGGTATCCGCGGGAATCTTTACGATATCCATGTATTCGTCGAGAGTTTTTCTGTCTTTGACGATATCGGAATGAATGTCGATGAAGAATTTCAAAAATTCCCTTCCGGTCATAAATCCCGGAACGGTCGGCGTGGACAAAACATATCCTATGTTTTCCGGTCCGACCTTTGTTTCCTTCTCTCCTTCCCTGAAAAAGAATTTACCCGATTCAATGGGCAAATCGCTGTTTAAGCAGTTAAAAAGAGTCGTTTTTCCCGCACCGTTTCGGCCGAGCAAACCATATATTTTTCCTTCTTCAAAAGCATAATCCACATCGACGAGAACTTTGTTCGTTCCGTAGCTTTTGGAAAGATGCGATATCACAAATTCCATTTGACAATCCTTCTTTTCGTTAATATCCGAGACTGTCGTTGACGAGAATCACATGAATTCTGTCCGTATGTCTCGAAAATCTCGTAATCAAAATCTGGCAGCAGATCGTATCGGGCGATTTGCAGTTCATGCAGGAGCCCGTCTTGGAACAGGGCGTCGAAAGACCGAATCTTTGAACATTCGTCGGAGCCGCCACGTTTCTTGCACGCTTCATGGCGCTGTCGACATCCGGACAAACCTTGTTCATGCCCACGATGAAAATCACTTTCTTCGGACCCTGTGCGATTGCGGAAACCCTGTTGGCGTTTCCGTCGATATTAATAAGTACGCCGTCATCCGTCATTGCATTTGCGCTCGATAAGAAAACATCGGCATCGTAGCCCGCAAGCATTGCGGCTCTCGGATCCTCGTACGCATCCCTGTCGATAAAATCGTAATTACCGTTTACAAGGGCTTCGGACAGACCGATTTCGTGTACGCTCATCGCACCTCCCATGGCTATGCTGCTGCCCTCGGGAATAAGCTCAAGCGCTTTCTTTAATGCCTCTTCCTTATTTGCGGCATAATATCCGCACATATTCCTCGACTCAAGTCCCTTAATGACTTTTGCCGCCAAAAGTTCGTTTCTTTTTACGATATTCTCATCCATTTTCATACCCTCCGTACATTTTAAAACCGATTGTTACCTTCTTCCTTTTTTACCCCTTCTTGCAATTTCCCCCGCCATCCAGCTTGTGAGACCGCCGGGGAGACTTTCGTCCATGGGTGTTCCGTCGTCAAACTTGATATTCATCTGAATTTCGTTCATCAGACAGTGCTGACCCATCTCTATTCCGAAATTGATCGACGCAATTCCCTTATCGCCGTTGTAAGTCCAGTCCGGCGTGAAAACAAAACTGTTTTTCATGCTGCTTATCTTTTCGAGTCTCGGAAGAACGACCCTTTCGAAACTCATGAATTCGTCATGTTTGCTGTATGCGTAAAAAAGCGTAATGCCGAGATCCTCGAATATGTCCAAAATACCGTCGGCCGGAATTTCGAACGCTCCGACGGGAATTAATACATCAAATTTCTCGGGATGGTATTTTGCCATCGTAAAAGTAAATCTCGCACCGCTCGAATTGCCCAAAAGAAATCTCACGCCCACTCCGAGAGTGTGCTTGCTCAAAAAATCGTCGATAAGTTCGGATACGGGCTCGATGTATTCGTCGTTCCAGAATCCCACGACGTTTTCGTTCTCGTCACGGTATTCGTTTGCAACCGGAATAAGAATATATGCTCCGCCGAGATCTTTCTGATATTCATCGGACGCATACATTTCCGCACCCGTGTAATTGATGCACAAATCTCCGACAAGCGCATTGCTCGTGCCGTGCAAAAATATCAGAAGCGGATAGTTCTTTTTTTTCGGATATCCGTGTTTTGTGGGATCGAAAAAATAATATTTAAGCCCTGCGGCTTCATCCCTTTCGAATCTGTCGAAATATTTTCCTGTAGGATACGTCGGATCGTATGAAACAAACGCTCCTTCGGGTATCTGATTAATCCAAGGGGGTGTCGGTCTTTCCATTTTTTTCTTCCTTTCACACTTAATGTTTTGTCATTCCTCAATATATTCAAGAACCACCGAATCTTTTTGATAATACGAAGCCATTGCCTTGTTTTCCCAGTAATCGGGATCGTCCGTGATATCGCTTACAAAAAGATAAAAAGGTTTCGAAGTGTGTTCTTTTATAACCGCGTTTTTGATTTCGGGGTTTTCGAGTATCTCTTTTCTCTCCATGCTCTCGACCCAATATGCCTGCGCAAAGCCGCCTTTTACGTATTCGTACGCCGTATATGTGGGTATCGTTCCGAGATTCTTTAACAAAGCGGGCTGCAAAACGAATACAAGAAGAGCCGGTAAAAGAAATACAAGCGGTGCGGCTTTCTTTTCGCCGTTTTCACTCTTTTCCGGAATATTGATTTTTTTGTAAAGCCAGCCGATGAAATATCCTTCGTTTACGACAAGCAGAAGCTGCCACATCATTTTGATGACGTTTTGGGTTCTCGAAATCCCTTCCGTTCCCATTGCATAATAGCTCGAGGTAAATCCCGTTGCGACGATGCATATCGAATATGCGAAAACAAGGAGCGGAAATTTGAATTTGTATTCCGTGTTTTTTACGGTTTTCAAAAGAATCGGCGCGAGCAAAACAAGCATTGCGACGGTGTAAACGTCAATCCATTTAAGGCTGAATTCGAACACGCTTTTAAACGATAAAAGAATCGACATAAATGCGGATTCGCCGCCGTAAAACGCTCCCCTTACGCTGTTTCCGGGAGCCCTTACGTTTATTGCTGCGCAGATTAACAAAACCGCAAAAGAAGGCAAAAGCAAAAGAGCTTTTTTCTTTTTGGCAAAAAACAAAATCACGATTAATGTCAAAAGCGTAACCGGCGCGGTAACGACCGTCGAATAATTCGACCCGCCGATTTCAATTGCAAAAAGAATGCTTAAAACCGTAAGCAAAACTTTTACCGGTTTTTTGTCGGTCAGGCAGATATTGATATATATTGCTCCCGTCAGGAAAAAGATGCATTCCGCGAATATGTAATGCACCGCGGCATTGTACCAGTAAAGCGCACCCGGAACCGTATAAAGCCTTTCGATCATAAGAAGGGCCAAAAGCGCACCGACTGATACGGCGACGGATTTTCGGGGGCATTTTAACACTTTGCCGATTAGCGTAAACGAAAGCACGAAGCACGAAACCGTAATCATCGAAACCATAATTGCGGGAACGAGCTTGTAAAATCTGTAATTAAAAACCGAGGGATAGGACGACATCAAAAAAATACTCGAAAAAGTACCCTGCCAGCTGTAATAATTGTCCCGAACCGACACCAAAGCACCCTTTAATCCTTCGATTACCGAGCCCGTTTGCACATATGCGATATGGGCATCGTCGCAGTAAGAAAAGTCGTCGGCCTTCATGAAATTGTACTTTCCGAGATAAATAATCGGTATCATCATAATCACGAAAAAGATTACGAGGATTATCGCCGTGTATCTATCTTCGAGTCCGAAAAGCGGATTGAACTTCGCGCTTTTTTTATCCTCTGCTGCCAAGTTTAAACTCCTTTAATAAAGCGTGATTTTCTGCACGCCCCTCTCAAATGCGGGTTTGACCGTAATCTGAACCGTGTCCGGGCTCATATAATCTTTGTGATAAAAATGCACATGTCCCGCAACGACAATTTTTGCGAGCCCGTCTTCCTCACTTACGAAGTCTATGAGTTCGGATGTGGATTCGTTCGGAACATTGGCGTATTGTCCCATCAAAACCCTCGAATAATCGCGGTATGCGCTTCCCCACAAAGCATTGGTCGCTTCGATAAGATCGGATGTGCCGTAAGTCGGAACAAAAGGCACGTGCTGCATCACGATTACGGGCTTGCCGTCTTCCTTTAATTTTTCTATGGCCTCGGGCGTTTCTTCGCAAACCTGATTGTTGCAGTCATCGAGCGCGAGAATGTTAAAATTCCCGTATTCCGCAATCTGACAGCCTTCCTTTACTTCGTTAAGACCGTCAAATCTTTTGAAATATTCGTCGTAGGCCTTTTCGCTGAAATATTCGTCGCCGTACATGAAATCATGATTGCCCATGATAAAAATATAGGGGCATTCGAGTTTGTCGATTTCTTTTTGAACATATTCTATGCTTGCATACGATGCCTCGTCGGTAAGATCGCCGCCGAAAACCACAAGGTCGGGCTTCTGTTTTCTGACATAATCCATCACGATCGAGAAATTCTTTTCGCTGCCCTTCGAATCCCTTTTGAATTCATTGTATCTTGAGGCAAGAACATCTTTTATTTCGCCGTCCCTGTCATCGCAAAGGCAGATGTGGGCGTCGGCCACGTAAAAAATCGTGAACTCTTCGCTTAGTCCGTCGATATCTATTTTTTCTTCAAAAACCGTAACATCCTTTCGGCTTAATGATTTTATCTTTTCGATTGCGCGTCGGGGAATATCGAGTCTTATAATCCCGCTGATTATCAGCGCAAGCGACAAAATCACCAAACAGACTGCCGGCCAAATCTTTTTTTTGTCATTCATATCTTTATTTTATTACAAAACGGTTATTCTGTCTGTCATTTTCTTTTTTCCACGCAAAATAAAGCTCCTCCGTGGCAAGCGCCATCTTGGTGACCGCGAATTCGCATTTTGCGGGGTCGGGATAAACATACCATGTATCCTTAAGCGTGTTTAAATCCACGCAGTCTCCGAATTTGCCGAGGTATTCGTATTCGATATGGCACGAATAAAGCGAAGGCACGTTTTTGACCATCTCGTGGGTATCGCCGTCGGAATCCGTGACCTTGACCCGAAAGCCGTCCATATCGTGAACCATGGTTCCTTCTCCGATGGGAATGAATTTGGCGGCGTTTGGAAGCGAATCGACCCGTACCGGCAGTTCTCCGGTGGAATATCTTCCTTCCTCAACTTCCTTTCTGACGTTTTGTCTCTCCCATTCGTACCAGTCCGGAATATGCGAAAAATCGGTCTCTCCTGATAAAGCTTCAAGTTCTCCGAGCTCTGTCATGTTCCATTCCTTTTGACAGGCTTCGCATTTAAGGATGCTTCCCGACGAACTCATTTTATATTCCGTTTTGCACGAGGCGCACTGGTAAAGAACCTTATGAAGTCCTTCGGCGCGGCCTTTGTAAGTAATCCTTATGCCGCGTTCTTTCTGCCATGCGAAATCGTCATATTGAAAAGCTTCGACAACCTTTTTGTTGATGTCCTCAACCGATGTGTTCTTAAGTGTTTCAGCATCAAAAATCTGAGTAAATTCCGCCTCGGTCGGTTTTACTCCCCTGTCGTGAAGATTCCAGAAAGGCGAATTGACATGATGTCCGTGGCATACAAGCGTTACCACGGGAACCTTTAAAAGCTTGCAGAGTTTCCCGAGGGATTCGGGAAGCACCGCTGTCGTACCGCAAAGAGAATATCTGGCTTCGGGATAAATGATTGCGATATCATTGTTTTTGATAGTCTGAACCAGCTGTTTTACGAGCGTCGTATCGCTTGTGAATTTTCTTTTGCAAATGCATCCGACATCGCGAAGAAGCTTCTCTCTTCCGATAAAACCGTCGATAGCCACAACGTAATTTGCCCTCCATGGATAAATCGCTTTTGTCGCAACTTTAAAATCCATAAAAGCGTTGTGATTGCAGAGCATTACAAAAGGAGGCTTTAATCCCTCCGTATTAATCTTTGTGATTTTGCATTTGTGCTTTGCCACATCGGGCGCGCTTAAAATATATGTTACCGGTCTTAAATACCACTTCGTTCTCACGGGCGGTTTTTGCATGTCGAATCTTTCGAAATCCCAGTCTTTCACTTATCGCTAACCTGTTTGGGAGTATCATCTCCCGTTCCTTTTTTGTATTTAATTTTTTTATTTAATTATTCTGTAATCCGAAATATATATTTATTGATATTTTTCCAGTATGTTTATTATGTCGCTTTGAATATCCGCATGCTCGAATTCATCGAGTATGGGACTCGGAACATGGGGGTCGAATGCCATATCGTAAAACCATGTGCATTGAACGGGATGCATTCCGGCTTCCCTTGCGGCATAAAGTTCGTTCGATCCACCGTCTCCGACATAGAGGCACTCTTCGGGTTTTAAACCGAGAAGTTTTGTCATCTTTTTATAAAGTCCGATATCCGGCTTCATTATTCCTTCTTCGAAAGAAATAAGAGCTTCGTCAAAATACGGAAACAGAATGCTGTTTCTTATAAATTCCGTTTCGTCCGAATATGTATTGCTTATAAGTCCGATTTTTATGCCTCTTTTTTTCAGTTCCTCCAAGAGCCGGATCGACTCTTCGGGAACCGCCGAGAAGGTATCGCTTAACCCTTCCCTTCTTTTTGCGGCTGCTTTTTTAACCTTATCTTCCGAATAGGTTCCGAGCCTTTTTAAAACCGTTTCAACCGCTTGTTCCACCGTATATTTTCCGGTGCTTCTGTCTCTTTCGATATCATGCCATTCTCTTTTGAACGCCTGAAGGTCTTCGTTAAGATCCGCAGCGATGTCTTCGCTGAAATAAGTCCGTCCTTCAAACAGTGATACCAGGGTTTCGAACATGTCGAAAATAACCGCTTTAATCATCCCTTTGTCCTTTCGGTCGTAAATTATTATTTATCCCGATTCTCGATTATGTGTATTATTTTGTTTTCGGATAAAATCTCGTCTATTCTCTCGGGAATAAAAGCAGGCTTTATAAAACTGTTTTTTACCTCGTCGAGAGGAATCCAGACTATCTCTTCGCCGTCGTCCGACACGCTCTTTAAATTGCTTATATCTTCGACGGACATAATATAATACATTTCTATCGTATGGCAGTTCTTCCTGTCGATAACGCCTCCGTCGCCGTAAAAAAAGTTTTCGCAAAGCACCGCGAGCCTCTCGGCTTTTGCCTTTATTCCGGCTTCCTCTTCGATTTCCCTTTCTATACAGCTTTGGGTCGTCTCTCCGATATGAACGCAACCGCCTATCATGTAATAATATTTCTCGCCGAAATCGGATTTCACGAAAAGCATTTTATTGTCGTGAATGATTATTCCTCCCGCGCGAAAACGGAAATAATCATTCCCTTTAAACACAAAGCAGTCTTCTGCCATTTTTCACCTCGTTTTGAATTTTAAAGCAGGGCTTCGATTGTTTTTTCGTAGTCCTCATCGATAAGCGTAACCGTCTCTCCCGCTTTTTTGAAGCCTTCGAAAATTTTCCGGTTTTCTTCTTTTAAACCCTCAATCGTCAGATACGAATCATCGATTCTTTTTTCGATGTCGCAGCCGTGATTCCTGATTTTTTCAAATTCGCGTTCAATGTAATTTTCGGTAAAAGAAAGACATACAAAACGGATTTCATCGAGGTATTCCTTCGAAAAATCCTCTCTCCAGTCAAAAGGCACGTAGCATCCTTCAACGATGAGATTCTGAGAATTTTCGATTGCGGTCTTTATGATTTCGCGAACAATCGGCCAAAGATAAGGTGTCAGGAAGTCATCATCCTCGGGTGTAAGATTCGTATTACCGCTTCGGATAAGTCCCATTTTCAGATGGTCAATCGACAGGTACGGATATTTGTATTTTTCAAGCATTTTTTGCGCCAATACGGTTTTGCCCGCATGCGATGCGCCCGTTATTATGATTATCATATTTTATCCCGTATTTCGGTGCTTTTCGTCGGGAGCGTTTGCATCTCCTGCTCCCAAAACCGATTTCAAAAGCCTTTCGTCAGCCGTCAATCGAAAAATATTGCAGATCCTCGAATTTGTCATCATTGAATTCGATTGTAAAAATATGGATAAAATCAAATACATGCTCAAGATATGTCAGTTGTCCCATATCGTAATCGATCTGCGGTCTGCCGAGTTTTTCCTTGATTTCCTCGGGATCGCTTACTCCGTAGATTTCTTTAATGTCCGGCAGCATGAATTCGACTATCGAATCAAGACGGGTTCTGTAATTTTGCGCAAGGGTTTTAACCAGCTCTTCGGTTTCCTCGCCCGGTTCGTTCTCCCATACGAAAAGGATTCCGCCGTATAAATATTCGTATTGCTCCAAATCTTCGTTATAAGTACATTTCATTGTTATTCCCTCCCCAAAAAATTATACCATTTCGGGTTTAAATATTAAATCAAAAAAAGAACTGCCGCGGGAAAAATATTCTCTCCCCGCGGCCTGATTTTTTATTATGGAATTTCGACTTGTAATTACATACTTGCACGGTAAATCGCAAGCATGTCTTCTTCGTTTAACACTCTCGCCGAACCCATTTCGCCTCCGACGCCGATCGCACATTTCTTTGCCATCGTAATCAGATCTTCATCCGTTGCTTTTACGCCGAGCTCGCGAAGATTGGTCGGCATATTGATGCTTCTGTAAAAATCTTCCGTTGCCTCGATGCCGCGAAGCGCGATTTCCTCATCGCTTCCCGAGTTTTCGACACCCATGACGTTAAGAGCATATTTTTTAAATCTCGGAAGGCAGTTTTTGTATACGTATCTCGCCCAGCTTCCCCAGATTGCCGCAAGGCCGGCACCGTGAGCAACATCGTAAAGACCGCCGAGTTCGTGTTCGAGCTTGTGCGTCATCCAGTCGCCGCCGTCGTTTCCGCATCCGGTAAGTCCGTTGTGCGCAAGGCTTCCCGCCCACATTACTTCGGCACGCGCATCGTAATCCCCGGGATTGTCGCGAAGAATAACCGCATTTTTCTTAACCGTACGAAGCAGGCCCTCTGCAAGTTCGTCGGTAATTTCCATGTTTCCGCCGTTGGTAAAATATCTTTCCATCGTATGCATCATAATATCGGTGCATCCGCAGGCGGTCTGATAATCGGGAAGAGTCATTGTGAGGACGGGATTCATGATGGCGAATTTCGGACGGCAGTAATCGCTGCTGTAACCTCTTTTTACGAGGCCTTCTTCCTTTGTGATTACGGAAGAGTCGCTCATTTCGCTTCCCGTGGCCGCAATCGTCAAAATAACCCCGAGGGGAAGACAGCCCGTCGCTTTTCTTTTATAATCGTAAAAATCCCATACGTCGCCCTCGTTGACAACGCCGTAACCGATGGCCTTTGCGGAATCGATTGCGCTTCCTCCGCCGAGTGCGAGGATGAAATCGACATTTTCTTTTTTGCAAAGTTCGATTCCTTCGTAAACGAGTCCCAGATGAGGATTGGGAACAGCGCCGCCGAGTACGGTGTAACCGATTCCTTTTGCTGCGAGAAGTTTTTCGACTTTATCGAGAAGTCCCGATCTTTTAACGCTTCCTCCTCCGTAATGAATCAAAACCTTCGTGCCGCCGTATTTTGCGACAAGTTCTGCGGTTTTATCTTCCGTGTTCTTTCCGAAAACAACTTCGGTCGGTGTGAAATATTTAAAATCAAACATAATGCCCTACTCCTTTTCTTTGTTTCACCCCTATTTGGCAACGGGGCCCGCGGTTACTTTTCCGATTCGTTTCTTTCCGAAAATATCCGTGTCGAAAACTATTTCGCTTCCGTCGGGATTCTCGTATTTTTGCTCGGGCTCGAATGCCATTCCGAGAGTCTGTGTATTAATCATATCACAGTTGTCGGGAAGATAATCGTAAAGATTTGTTTCAAGCTTCCAGTTATCGCCCTCGAATCTGATTTCGACACTGATTTCGTGTTCCTTGTCCTCAAAATAATCCTTCTCTTTATCACAGGGTATTGCGCCGTTAAAGAATGCGTTTCCGCCGGTCCATACGGGAAGGGGAATATAATAGCGGTCGCTTAATTCTCCGCCCATTCCGCAATAACCTTCGAATTCCTTTTTCCATTCTTCCTCGGTCTGATATCCGCTGTAAGGAAGAGTTCCGGCTTTCATATTGCCGTCGTCCCATTCGTTGTCTTTAAAAGCTTCTTCAAGGAGTGTTAAATCGCCCCTTATTTTGCTTTGAACGAATATGTTGTTATAGAATCTCATGTCGCCGTGAAGGATTGTCATAAAGCCCGCGATTTCGGTGCGGTGAGGCACGTGATAAGGCGTATATCTCGGGGATTTCATGGTCTTGGCACCGTTGTCCACGCCTCTTCCCACAGCCGTGATTGAGCCCGTAATGAGATTGTGTACAAAAGCAACGCCCTGTGTCGGGAGCTTAAGCGCACGGTCGGACAAAAGAATATTGTTGTCGATAAGAGTCGGGCCGTGGCTCACCTCTATGAAAATATCCTCGCCGAGTCCGAGATTTACAACATTTTCGGGTTTTAAAAGATAATCGTAAGGCAGGGCATTATCGTGGAAAAGATTGCCCGTAACTCTCGTTCCCTGAGCCTGCCAGTCAAGCCAGAGACCTCTCGTGCAGTGGTGGAAATGATTGTTTTTGATGATAACGTCTATGGCCGCATGCATCTTTATACCGCCGATTTCCGCGCCCGCGAGATTCTGCTTGTTGTTTATGTTATGAATGTGGTTGTTTTCGATTACGGAAAAAACTCCGCCGAGATGTCCCACGATACCGGTTTGCCCGCAATCGTGAATATCGTTGTTTCTGACGATATGGGAGCCGATCTTTTCTTTGCTCCATCCTTCGTACTGCGCCTGGCAGATTGCATCACGCTCGGTCTGCGTTCCGTCTTTGTATTTCCATTTAAGCCACTTGTTGTCGTTGTTTTTCTGAAGATATTTGCCGAGCGAAATACCCGAGCATTTCGATTCGTAAATATCGCAGTTTTCGATGATCCATCCCTTCGACCAGTGCGGTCCGATCATACCGTCCTGATATGCCGTGGGCGGAGCCCATTGCGTTGCGGCCTTGCACACCGTAAAGCCGTCAAGCGTAATATATCCCACACCTTCTTTAAGGGGGTAAAAACAGTTCTGTCTGACGGATATTTCAACAAGCGCTTCCTTCGGATTTACGCCTTGGAAATTGGCATAAATGACCGTCTTGTCGCCCTCGTCCTTCGTATACCATGTATATACCGAAAATTCCTTATCCCATGAGGAACCCCTCTCTTTGGGATTTAAAACCGAATCGTAATCCAAAACCTCATACATGGATTTTCCGTTTAAATACACATCTCCGGTATGCGCCGTAAAATTACCGTCGAACCAATCGCCGAAGATTAAAGTTTTGTAGGGATTGTAACCTTTGAAAAAAGAATCGTCCAAAACCGTTTTCCAGACATTTCCCTCAACCTTTTCCCAGTCGGTAATCACTTCCGCGCCGGTAATAACGGCTTTTAGTCTGTTTGCCGCTCTGTATGTGATTCTGGCATCTTCCCTGCCGGCGTTTTTGGGATTGACATGCTCCCTGTAAATACCGTCAAAAACTATTATTTCATCGCCGGGTTTAGCTATATCCGCCGCTTCGGAAATCGTTTTGAAAGGATCCGATTCCCCGCCGTTACCGGATTTTTCAACCGCACAGTTTACGTAGTATTTCATATAATTACCTCCCCGTTACATTTTACTCTTAAGTAATATCAAAATATAAAAGAGAATTCTTCTTATTTTTTGTTAAATTCCGTTTTATTTTTTGATAAAACGGTCGATGAGAATTCTTTGTACAAGGAGGACATGTTCCTTAATCTTTCGACCGAAGCCTTCAGTGAATCGACCGTATAATCGATGTCTTCCGCGGTTGTTTCTTCGGACAGCGTGAGTCTTACCGACCCGTGCGCAATCTCGTGGGGAAGGCCGATTGCCAGAAGCACGTGCGAGGGGTCGATGCTTCCCGAAGCACACGCGGATCCCGATGAGGCGCAGATTCCTTTTTGCTCCAAAAGAATCAAAAGCGATTCGCCCTCAACGAATCTGAAACTAAAATTCGCATTGTTCGAAAGTCTCTTTTGGCAATCTCCGTTTAACCTGCAATAAGGTATTTCGGCCGTGACCCTGTCAATCAGTCTGTCGCGAAGTTTCTTTTCGTAAGCGATTGTCTCATCCATTTTTTTTAGGGAAAGCTGTGTTGCCTTCGCATATCCGATTATTCCGGGCGCATTGGTTGTGCCGGCGCGTTTGCCGCGCTCCTGTGCCCCGCCGTGAATCAGATTTGAAATCTTTGTTCCTTTTCTTATATACAAAAATCCGATACCCTTGGGTCCGTTTATTTTATGAGCGCTCGAAGAAAGCATGTCTATATTCATTTTGTCAACGTCAATCGGAAGATGTCCGAACGCCTGAACCGCATCGGTGTGAAAATATATTCCCCGCTCCTTCGCGATTTTTCCGATTTCCTCTATGGGCTCAATCGTACCGATTTCGTTATTGGCAAACATAACGGATATAAGAATCGTGGTCGGCTTAATCGCAGCCTCCAGTTCTTCGGGATTTACCAGGCCGTTTTCGTCAACCGGAAGATATGTCACTTCGAATCCCTGTTTCTCGAGAAATTCGCAGGAATGCAAAACCGCATGATGCTCGATCTTTGTTGTTATGATGTGATTGCCCTTATCCTTAAGCGCATCCGCAACTCCCTTGACAGCCCAGTTGTCCGATTCGCTCCCGCCCGCCGTAAAAAAGATTTCTTTTTCATCGGCACCGATTGCTTTGGCAATAACGCCTCTCGCCTTCGAAACCTCCTTTGCCGTCTTTCCCGAAAAAGCATATGCACTCGAAGGATTGCCGTATTCTTCCGTAAAAAAAGGAAGCATCGCATCCAAAACTTCGGGTGCAACCTTCGTCGTGGCGGCATTGTCCATATATATCATTTTATCCATAATATGCTCCCATCTTTCACCTATCGGTTTAGTAGGTATTATGCCGCTTTTTTGCCTGTAATGTCAATGGGTTTAGCAATTTTTGCGCCTCCGGTTTAAACAGATTTAAAAATAAAAAATCCCGTACCTTTAATTTGAGGTACGGGACTTGTGTTAAATTCCGATAATGCCAATTACGTTTTCCGGATCGTTCGGATTGTAATACCTGGTTTTTTCTATAACCTCCAGCGTATATCCGTTCGATGTTTCCGCCATCATGTCGTTGATAAATTTTTCTTCGTTTTCCCGCGAAGTTCCCATTTCGCTTCTTTGGAAAATCCTGTCTCCGGCAAAAATCATTTCGCCCACCAGGGAATTCATTCTTTCCTTAAGCTCCGCGGTTATATCCTTTACATCGCTTACCGTTGCGCCCGAAACATCGATTTCTTCGCCGATGTTAACCGAATATTTTTTGCCGTCCCTTAATACTCCGATCGGAACAAGCAGTCCGTTTCCCTTTACGGCTATTCTTGCGGCGCCGGGGTAAAGCGTCTGCGTGATTCGTGCGGTTACATTCCATGCACCCTCGGGATAAAGTAAAATATTGTCCCCGTCGGCCACCCTTTTTGTGCAGACCTCTTCGCATATATGTCTGTCTTTTTTATATGCGTCAAAAACTTCTCTCTCAAGTTCGGAGAGTTCGATTCCGTTTTGATGCTTTCTGAATATTTCCGAGATGCAATATCCGGTATCAAAACATATTCGACCGTATATTTTATCCAGGAAAAAACCTTCGAAATTTCTGTAGGTTTCCTCAGGGTCTCCCATGACAAAAAACGCAGGTTCGTTTATCGCTTCCATCGATGATTCTATATCATATCTTCCGACATGGGATGCCGCATAAACTTTCCCTTTGTCCGAGCCGCTGCTTCTTTTATCGTTAAAAATAATGAGTTTTCTTTGGGATATAATTGCGTCGGCCTTAAGGATTATCTTTGTCAGAAAAAAAATTTTTTTCTTTATCTTTGAAGACTCCAGGGGTTTGTCGTTGTCATATTCGAAGCTTCGAAGCGAACGGTAATAAAACATCAGTTGTTCCAATGACATTTTCTTTAATTCGAATATTTTTTTGTATTCAAAATCATTCTGCATTTTTTCACCGAAGCATACGATGTTTTACGTTCCCAAAAAACACTATATCATATTTTCGATAATATGTTATTTCTTTTCTACGGGAATCCAAAGTTCGCAGAAAAATCCTTCTTTGCCGAATGATAAAATAAGAACCCCAGAAATAAATCTGCGGTTCTTTGCAATTCTAATTTTCTTCCTTTGCCGCAAGCTGCCATTCGGGCTTCTTGAAGAAGTCTACTCTGGGCTCGAGGAATTTAAGCTCGTGCGCGGAAAGGTTGGGAATGTAGGCTGTCAGAGGCTCGAGGATGTAATCCCAGCTCCATAATTCTTCGCCGACATTTAAATATTCTTTGAACATTTCGCAGCCCGCGGGTGCTACCGGATGAAGCAATACCGCCATTACCTTGCATGAATACCATGTATCGATAAGAAGCTGCTTCCATGCTTCTTTGTCGTCGTTCTTGTCTGCTTCGCGGCTCTTGGCTGCCCAGTTTTTGTTGATCTCGCGGATGTATTCGTCAAGCACGTACGAAATTCTGTGGAACTCATGATTGTACATATGTCTTTCGTATTCATACGCCTTGCTCATTGCAAATTCCTTAATGCTTTCGGTTACTTCGCCCTCGGGAATTTTACCGTCGAACATATTCTGCGTGGTATAGAAACAGGAACGGATAAGTCTGTTGTATACGTTAGTCAGAAGATTTCCTTCCTTAACTACCATATCAACACCGTTTCTTTCCTCTTCGGGCATGTAAACCTGGGGCTTGAAGCCCGTGGATTTGTTGGAAAGACCGAGGGAAATAAAGTGCATTCTCAACTGTTCCGCCGAATAATAATCGAGCAGTTCGTCCGCCATGGGAGGCTTAATCTCCGAGCTTGAACTTGCTTTTGTATCCATAAAAAGAATGTGGCGGTTGGGTATGATATGAGGAATCTTCAGATTGCCGAGCGTTTTGAACATGCCTATTTCGGCTATTCCGTAGAAGTAAATATTGTCTTCTCCGATAAACTGATAAACCTGCGCGTCGTCATCGTTCCACCACTTCTGCCATTCGTCGTCGCTCTTGCCCTGTCTCTTAAGGAGCGTTCGCGTAAACGAAATGGGTGCCCACAAAGATTCGGGCCATACCCAGAAAGTCAGATCCTTTGTCCCATCCGTATCCGGAACGGGAACGCCCCATTCGCAGTTACCCGTCAGACGGAAAGGAACCAGAGTCTTTCCTGCGGTATAATGAATGTTTTTGCTCTCGAGAATCTTACGTGCGATATCTCTGTCATCAAGGGATTTGAATCTTAAAAGAATCGATTTCCTCTTTTCTTCATCCGTGAATTCATGTTCGGGAAATTCCTTTAAGAAAGCATCGAGGTCGATGTCTTCAAGATATTTCTTGGGAATATGAACACAGGGATGCTCAAGGAATTCGTCGATAACCGTCAATGAATATTTACGTGTGTTTGATTCTCTTTTAAGCTCTTCGACATATTCCTTCATGTAATCGATGTCGTCTTCGAGTTTGTAATACCAGTTGGTTACGTTTTTGAATGAAGGCTTTTTGCCGCTTAAAACCGAAATCGGATCTATCAGTTCATTGGGCATATACTGATGTCCGAGCGAACACTCGTCGGCATATGCTTTGTCGGACTGGCATCCCGCGATGGGGCATTTTCCGACTACCTGACGTCCGTTCAAAAATACACCCAATTCGTCATCGTAAAACTGGGGTGTGGACAGCATCTCGAGTCCGCCTTTTTCCATGAGTTTGTTAAAAACTTCTGCGGAAACCTTATTGTGCATTTCGGCGCAGTCATCAAGTCCGGAAGCGCCGAAAATATCGAGGCTTATACCGAATTTGTTGAGTGTTTCAAGCTGCTTGTCATGATTGACGCGAACATAATCCTGAATGGTCTTGTCATATCCGTCTTCGACAAGTTTACGATGGCTTTCAAGGGCGGGCGAACCGTAGCAGTCCGTTCCGGATACAAAAAGAACGTTTTCCTTGCCGATTCTGTCTCTCATGAATCTGGCAAAAACGTCGGCATGAACAAACATTCCGCCCACATGTCCGAAATGCAGTTCCTTGTTTCCGTAAGGCATACCGCCCGTTATCAGTGCTCTCTTGGGAAACACCGGTCTTTCGTCAGGTCTAATTCTTTTAACCATAAAAATCTTTCCTCATAAAAATTTATCTTTTTCTCTACGGATTATATCTCTATTTCACGCTTTTTTCAAGGAGTCGCAAATTCGATTTTCTCCGTGTTTGCAACCGTTTTTTCTTTTTCAAAAGTCCTTTTTCAACCAAAATCACGGCAGCGCGGCAATAAGTTCGTTGTATATCGTTTCCTCGTCATCTTTTCCGTTCAGTTTGTAACGAATCTCTTCCGAATTCGCCTTTGGGAACAAATGAATCGTGAATCCCATTCCGCATATATTACGATCGGTTATTTCAACTCCCGGTGTGTAATTCCACTGATCGGAAATAATCACGTTGCACTCCGCAATTGTTTTTGCAATCTCTCTTGCGTCCGCTTCGTCTTTCATATACATATCCATCGAAACTTTTTTGGCATCTCTGTCGTTATGCATTCCGCTGTTTGGACATGCACTTAAAGTATCACGCATTTTTTCTTTGTAATAATCGGCTACGGCCAGGCTGTAAAACTCTGACATGCCGTAATTTCCCAGGCCGCCGATTTCTTTGGCGGAAAATGCATCAAATTCCAAATCGCGCAAATCGGATTTGAATATATAGCGATATTCTTTTCCCTGATTTGTATCGACTTTCTCCATGCGCACAACGCTTGCGGGCTCGGGAACATGTGCTTTTACATAGTCTTCGACCTCCTGTTGGGTATTGGGGCTGAAAAATCCGCAACCCGTAACCAAAAAAGAAACCGCAACAAAAAGAAGCCCTGAAATTACGTTTTTTCCGATACTTTTGATTTTCACTTTTCAGTATCCTTTCTTTTTATAATTGTATTTTCTCAATTTCCAAAAAAGCTTTCTTCATCTTTTGCCCAAAGCATTCGTCCGCGTATTTTACAGTGGGAATATGGATAAAAACCGCTCTCCCCGAAACCCTTTTGAGTATAAGCCCGTAGGCCTCGTTGCAAAGATACGCCGTGGGATTGTCCGAAATCTCCGCCTCCGCTCCCGCTTTTTTTATTGCTTTTGCAATCGCTTCCAGTTTCAGATTCGAAACAATCTTTTCCCCGTTTATTGCGGCTGACCTCTCTATTCTTACGCCCGACGAAAGTGTTTTGTCTGCGCCGAACATTACCGCAGTATCCGGGACGTCTTTTAAAGATTCGATATCTTTTCTTAGGCCTTCGAATGAATTCGTAAGAAGAAAGGGATTATCGGATAATTCTTTTACCAGCATGCATGATGAATTGTTTTTTCCCTTGAAACCGATAAAAAGCATTCTTTTCAATCCTTTTGAAAAATCATTTTGTTCGCCGTGTACCGTTCATCCCTTGCTTTGATGCGTTTACGGATGAATTTTGTTTTTTATTCTGAGGCATGCCTCGATATGCATAATCCAATGCCTTGAAAACGGCATCTGTATAAGCCCCCGCACATCCCTGTCGCACCAGTAATCGACGAGCCATATTGCGTTTTCGTCCTCACTCACCACATGCAATGATTTAAGATTTTCTTTTGTCTTTGCGGGTATTCTTTTCTTCAAATCGTCATATGACAGTTCTTTTAACAAAGCTTCCGTACTCTTTTTTACATCTGACATGTAATTGTAAAGTTCGTCTAAATCAAGCTTCTTCGAAAAGTCGGAAATCTCCTGTTTTACAAGTTCGTTGCCCGTTGTGATAATCGGCGAACCGATCCGTTTTTTATAATCTTTTGCGAAAAATACCTGTTCGTCTTCTTTTATCAGGGTATGCGCCACGATATCTTCGATACGAAAAACATGCCAGAGCGAATACGCGATCGTTTTGCTGTGATATCCATCGGCATTTATAAAAGGAATCGCATCAAAATCTTCCCTGCTCAATTCGTCTTTAAATGACAGGATTGTATCCCAAAGAGCATTTCGAAGATTATAAAGCGTATCGATACCTTCATCGCAGGTATCCTTTTTCTTTATCCCGTTTTGCATAGATTTGTTAAGTTCAGACCATTCTTTATTCATTCGTTTTCTCCCATCTCGCGGTGCAACACCGGAAATATAACCCTACTCTTTCAGGCTCTTTATAATCTCGTCGTAATTCATATCTCCGGAAATAAACTCATAGTCGTATTCGGAATATTTCTCGAATTGGGCTTTTATTTCTTCCTCGGTCATTTCGGTGTCCGTGCCGTTAAAATATTTGGCTTCGTATTCTTTCCATTCTTCAGAAGCCTCCCACTCATCTTCCGACGGATCGCCGTTTCCGTCCAAATCATTAAACCACAACGACTTTTTTGTATAATCGGCCTTCAGCTCGCATCCCGGGTGTTTAATCATGTAAGATTCATACTTTATGGCGCCCGCCATATCATTGTTGAGATTGTAGAAAACACCTTTTCGCGGCGCATAATAATAACCCGCATTTCCGAAAGCACCGTACCCCCATTGATGCATAAGGCAGGTCAAATGATTGTCTTCAAATGTATACATGTTTACGACGCCCCCGCTGTTAATAATCAGTTCCGGGATTTCGTCATCGTCCGTATATATGAGTCCGTATGACAAATCTCCGCCCAAAAGATTATTCAGACGGGCCATATGTGCGTAAGCGTCCTTGTAATTATCGAATTTGCAGTCTTTATTATCGCCCAGTAATATGTTTTTGATATTATCTGCACTGAAATCTTCCAAATCCTCGGATATTTTTTCCGAAAGCACATAGCATGTTTCATAATAATACTTATTGGGTACGGATTCTTCCAACATCAAACACTCTCCGAAAACGCATTCTCCCGTCACCAGAATATCATCCGTGCCATCGACGTTAAAATCAAAGAAACTGACGGCATTAACCTTTTTAAAGGGATATTTTTCATTTCCCTGCCAATATTCCGTAGCAACTTTTCTTATGAATTTTCCGTCTTTAACCATATATATTTCAACTTCGCCGTTTCCGTTGGGTTCGTATGTAATGAAATGTATCGGTTCGCCCGAATCGGGCAATTTTATTTCAAAAGTCTGCGATTCGTCGCAATGGTCAAACCATTGAATCGAATTGGATTTTATTATGTAATTTCCGTCCGATTCGGTAAATTCAAGGATTCTGTCGGCTGTTTTTCCGTAATGCTCTTTTCCTTCCAGTTGAAATCTTAACGAAACCGTATCGCCGTTCTTTTCTCCGGATATACATTCGAACTTATACTCATCGAAAAGCGATTCCCAGTGATAGTAATAATATGTATCTCTCGATTCGCTGTAATCCCAGTAAATATTTTTGGGAGCCGTAAAATCGGAAATGCCCAAGTGGGTTTCAAGATATGTTTTTACGGAATCCGCCCTGAGAATTTGGAGGGTTCCGTACACCTTGGTTCTTTCCGACAGTTCAAGATACTCCTCTGTTTCGCCTTCCTTAAACTCATCGTTTATTCCGGCACCGAAATAAAAAACCTGTGAATAATCGACATCTTTTGCGCTGTTAAAAGGCGACAGCAAAAAACCCGCATATTCCGGAGAATTAAAAAGTTGTGTGAAGGCCTCAAGTTCTTCTTTTGAAAAATCTTTTTTCTCTTCCGTCTCTGTTTGCTTGTCTTCTTCTTTTTCCGAATTTATCGGATCGCTTTCTTTGATATCATTCTCTGTCAAAACCGCAATTCTGTCTTTGTTTGTACATCCTATAAACAATACTAAAAAAAGCGATAACAATATATATTTCAAACGTTTCATAATGACTCCTTTTTCGTAATCAGTACCGATTCCTCTTTTAAAAAATTTTTATCGTATCATGATGTCAAATCCGAATTTACAGCTGCTTGCTCATAATCATTTCCATCGGTTGTTCGTATCCCGGAATATCAACCGTAAAACCGCCGCATTCTTTATAACCGATATTTTTTCACTTTTTAAACTATACCGTTTTCGCTGTTTTCGAATATCGTAAAAGCTTTTTTGCAGGAAGGGCAATAATATGCCGTATTGGCCGAATAGACGGGTACTTGATGCTTTTTTATGAATTTTCCCTCTTCGGATTCGGGATACCAATACATACTGAAAGCGTGCGCGAGAAAATTATCATACCCGGATGCTTCAACAAATCCTTTTTGGCACTGACTCTTGCAAAAAATACATTCCATAAATATCTCCCATTCGAATTACTTCTTAATAATATCATGAATTCCCGAATGCTTCATAACTGTCCCATATGGCAAAAAACGTATCGCTTCCGCCTTCGATATCGGGATAAAAATTCTTCGCCAGTCTGTCATACGCAAGCGCGGCTGAATACAGCATATCCGCGATCAGATTGAAAGTCGGGTCATCTGTTCTGTACGGATTATTCTTAAGATCCTTCGTGTACTCGAGTTCCTCTCCGTATCCGTATCTGTGGTGATTTGTTTTGTATTTCAAATCTCTTAAAACCATCTGCATGGTCAGGGTATAATTACAATTCATATTTGCAAGATGACTGCCGATAAGGTAATCTTTGCGATATAATTTCCCAAGCGCCTGAATCTGGATAAACCAGAATTGTCGGATGTTATCCAAGGGCCAGTTTGCATTTTCTTCCTCTTTGATACAATCGTCAAAAACGGGGGAATAATCTCCTTCGTATACGAAATCAAAGCCGAAATCGTAACGCATTCCGTTTTTGAAAATAATCCTGAACATCCTGTGAATAGGAACAAACATCCATCCGAGAGCCGTGTCTTTTGAAACGCCGAATCGATCGATTCTTTTCATATAATCTTCCGCCGTTACCGAACCGTTTTCCGGAAGACATACTTTCACCGAAAGATCGATATCGCTGTAAATATCATGAAAACCTGCTTCAAACGCTTCCTTTCCGGCTTCGTTTATCGTTTCGCGCGTAATGATAATTTCTTTGGCACATGCGCTTAGAACTTCGGGATGTTCGAATATTTCACCCAAATATTTAAGGAATGCTTCCTGCATGCTTTCTTTTGACAAATTAATCAAGTTGCTACCTCTTCGTAATTGCTTTTAACAAATTATTTCGGGAGGATTCGTCCGTTTCCTTTTGAAATCCGTTTACGTCTTTTTAAAAGCTTTAATGTATAATTTGAAATCCGTTTACGTTACGATTCCGAAATAAAAGTATTATTTTAAATGAACGATCCATTCATCGTTCTTTACGGTATATTGAAACTCGTTTAAATCGGGATCGTTTAAAACTTTCATAAGTTCATGGAAATCTTCGACCACATTGATTTCGGAAAGCTTTTCGATATCAATCCATTCCATCTCGCCCTCATCGGAAGAAACCACGCTGCCGCTGAATTCTTCGGCTTTGAAAAGAAGAACAATGTACCTGCCGTTTTCAATCGGAAATTGCTTGATTCCCGCCAGTCTGGGTCTTATTATATCCAAGCCCGTTTCCTCTTTCATTTCCCTTTTTACAGCATCCACAAAAGATTCGCCGGGTTCAACATGTCCGCCCGGAAAAGTGTATCCCTTCCAGTCTTCCTTCACCCTGTTTTGCAACAATATTTTGTTTTTGTCCTGAATAAGGCACAGGACCGTCAATTCGACGTTTTCAGTGCCATGTCCCATTTTTTATCCTTCCTTCAACACTCCGAGCAACTGTTCTTTCGACCAATAGTACTGTCCTTTGTCTTCAAATCCTCTGTAAAAAACTTCAACCATCATCGTCATGTAAAGAATGATGTCGTACCAGCGAAGCCTCCTTAATTCGGACTCAGTGAAATCCTTCTTCCCGAAACCTTCCAAAAAATCCGCATTTCGGTTGTGCTTTCGGAAGCGATCGTCCATAAAAGCCTCGCCCCACATTGCTCTTTCCCAATCGATAATTCCGCAAACTCGTTCTTTGTCAACAAATACATTTCCTTCCCACATGTCCCAATGGACCAAAGAGGCAAAAGAAACTTCGTCAAATATATGTTTTTCTTTCTCGAAATCTTCAGACAGTTTTTTTATATCGCATCCCCAATCAACGTTTTTCTTCTGCCCGTCCTCTATCAGATTTTTGAGCATTGTTTGTACAAAATCCGATAAGCGGTCATATCTTTTCGTGTCTCCGAGAAAACCGAATTGAGGGTTGGTAATCGAACACAGTTGTTTGGATATCTCACCGATCTCCCGGGCAATTCGACGTTTTGTTTCCTCCGGCATTTTATCTTTTATGAAACTGTAATTGACTCCCGGAAGCTTCTCCATAAAAAAGTAGTCTCCGTCACATAGGGTTTTGGTGCAGTCATACGCCAGGACTTTTGCGACTTTAAAGGAACAATTCTCCCTCACCAGTTCCATCGCCTTAACTTCCGCCGCCATTAAACAAATCTCGTTTGACGTATTGCCGGTTGTATCCTTTGCGGCAATTTTTAAAATACATTCTTCCCCGTCGGTAAATGTGATATTGTAAGTAACATTGCACATTCCCTCTGTCAGTTCCTTAATGTCAGCTGCCGTTTTCCCGGGAAATGCCTTCTTTGTCATTTCTTTTATGATGCTGTCAGTCTGCCTGTTTTTGGTTATCATATTTGTAACCTCTTTTTTATGAAATCAGTCCCAATGCTTTTAATATATTTCTTCCCGGGATCAGGCATACTCTTCCTCACGGATCTTCCGCATTCTCGACCAAACATTATCCCCGTAATTACTGAGCATGACAGTGATCATCCCATTATCGGGATTGTATTCGGAAATTGCGCTTACGCCATCATCACATCCCTGCATATACACA
>JAEEGL013611945.1_pt1 | contig 34878 bp, 22 predicted proteins | sample 9134231 | NCBI WGS metagenome assembly JAEEGL01 (sample SAMN16246548, study PRJNA631951) | gut metagenome | biome: gut microbiome; feature: rumen; material: fiber-attached | host: Bos | place: Iran: Karaj | collected 2018-10
CCGAAACTGCCGATCACGTTTCTGTACGAATTCACCGTCATACCCCATGAATCGCAATTGTCGTCAATAACGTCGAGCCTGCATGCGCCCCCGGAAAGCAATTCCTTTCCGTCAACGATCCACGAAGTCAGAAGGCCGGTCAAGCGTGAGACCGAAGCCTGCATCCTTTCGCCGCGGAACACGAGTGCGCCGTCAATTTCTTCGAGCTGCTCCGGTTCCTGTTTCCGGCGATCCTCAAATCTGCAATTAAACCGCGTGACGGACGACGGTGCAGCCTTTGCCTTGAAAGAAATGCGCTTGCGCCAGTCGATAGGAATATTTGACAGCTCTTTCTCGGGCTGACAGGGCACTTCTATGCCGTCTTCCGTAAACAGCCGCGGATACTTGAAAACATCGCTCCAGCCCTGATCCCAAAGCATGAATTCACATTCGAACACGTCTTCGCACTCATAAGGATGCGGGTTGAAGACCAGCACCGGGATCTCGTCCGGCTCAGCCTTCCGTTGACCGCGGCACATGGCAAAAAACGCTTTCGCCCGGAGTTTGGTAAGCGAATCAAACGCACCGCCGATCTCACGAAGTCCCATTGCCTCCACAGGCTCGACGGAAGAGCCGGGAAGATAATCGTGGAAAGTCGCAAAAAGCATTGCTTTTAAGGCGCCGTTAAGCTTTTCCCGCGGATAAGCGACCGCCGGGCGCGCCAGCATGCACATCTTTTCCGTCGAATAATACGAATCCTCAAGCGCACGGTACATTGCCTTCAGCGACGCCTGGCTCGTATAGCAGCCGACCGCCCAGGGATTGACCCCGGCCTTCCACTCGGGAAGCTTATCGGGATCGATCTGTTCAAAATAATCGTTTGGCGCGGCATGACGGACTGTATCTCCGTTCATTGCAGCTTCCTTCATCAGTACGTCAAGCATGTCGAGGTCTTTTTCCGACGCTCCTCCGCCGTGATCCCCGACGCCCCATAGGCACATGGCGCTTTCGCCGTCTTTCGCGGCGTCGATTTTAGCTTTCGCTTTCCCGTACGCGCCTCCGAGTCCCGTGCCGTAACCTTCAGGCTGCCTCTCGCAGATCACGCTCGAGCCGTCGTAACCGATCCACTTATACGAATCAGGCATGTCGAGCTGGCCCGGGCGGCAATGTATATAGTATTTGTACCCGCATTTGGCAAGTATCTGCACGAGCCCGCGCGAATGTCCGAATGAATCGAAATTGTTCGCAACGTCAGGGATCACACCGAATTTTTCAAAAAAGTATTTTCGGCCGTACAATGCGTGCCTGATGAATGTTTCGCCTGCCGGCATATTGCAGTCCGGCTGGATGTACCAGCCCCCGATGATGATCCACCGCCCCTCGTCGACAAGCCTTCTTATCTCTTCAAACAGTTCCGGTTCGTACTCTTCCACCCATTCGTAAAGCGCCGCTTCATTATGGCAGAAGATATACCCGTCACGCTCCCGGCAAAATCTGGCGGCCGTCCTGAAAGTCGAAACAGCTGCAGCCGCTCCTTCCTCCCATTCCCACTGCCAGACCGGGTCAAGGTGTGCGTTTGATATAAGATATAAAGTTTTGTTCATATTGTCATCCTTCGCTTTATTTATTGCCCGCACTGACGTACGGCATTTCCGCGAAAACGATCGCTCATACGTAAGGCGCCGTCAAGCCGTCAATAAAACCAATGCCGGCCTGATGGCCTCTCGGTCCGTCAGCGCCGGCATTATCATTGCCGCCCGTAGATCATCGAACGTCAATTATTTTTTGCTGCCGCGCCGGAGCGTCAGCTCATAATCGTCTTCCACTTTTCGTTGGCCTTCGTCTGAAGCTGATTAAACGCTGTAAGCACGTCCATCTTTCCGCTGAGAACGTTAGTGAAGAGCGCCTGCATCGCCGACGAAGAGAAGAGATCGGCAACTTCCTGCGGCGCCAGTGTTACAACGTTTGTTGGCAGCGTCTGGTCCGGATACGATACGAATGCGTCGTAGTTTTTATCGCTCCATGCGCTTCCCTGCTCATGCCAGAAATCATCATGGGAAAGAGATTTGACAAGCGGGACGTTGCCGCCCGTCTGGCCGTGGTATGCGCGCTGGCCGTCTTCCGTCAGGAAGTGGAGGGCAAACGCCGCCGCGGCATTCGGGTTCTTTGTCCTGTTGTAAACCACGTAACCGGTCGCACCTGTAGATACCGTATGTGTCGGAAGTGCGGGGAACGGGCAGAAATCCCAGTTGATCTTTAGCGCATCGTACGCCGTGCCGTAAGATGACGTCCAGCTGAGGTCGCCGAAATTCTTGAAGCACGCCTGAGAATAAGTATCTGTGATGCCCTTATACATATCGCCGAGGCTGCCGCTGATTCCGGCGGCAATGTCTTCCGGATAGATCCAGCCTTCCTGAAGGCCGGTAAACAGTTCGTCGATTCCCTTCATTACTTCGGTGCTGTCGGAGATGGTGACTTTATGTTCTTTGCTGTCGATCCACTGGCCGCCGTAGCCTCTGAAGAATACCTGGAATATCGGGTGCCACCATACTTTCAGTGACGCGCCGACCTGCGCAAGCTTTCCGTCGTCTGCAAATACTGTGAGCTGCTTGCAGATGGCCTTGAAATCATCCCACTTCATCGCCTGGGTATTGTCCATCGCGATACCGTTTGCGTCAAGCATATCTGCGTTGTAGATGAGTATGTGTTCGCCGATGTTTCTCGCGGCCATATAGAGTCTGCCGTCGACTTTGCCGACGTCAACGGCTCCTGTGAAGACTTCGCCGAGGTCAATATCGAGCGGTTTGATGTATGCGTCGAGCGGCATGAGGGCGTTGTGGTTTGCCTGGTAATTGTGCATGTCTGTGGCGTCTACCCAGAACACGTCGCCAATGTCGCCTGAGGAGATCCTGGCCGGGAAGCTGCTTCTGTCTGCGCTCTCGAATACTACCTTCGTGCCCGGGTACGTTCTTTCAAAGGAGGCAACGATCGCTTTGGGTGCCAGCAGGTCGGCTTCCGAGCTGCCTGCCGTATTTTCCGTAAATTTGATCGTTCCTTTGATTTCCAGATCGGCAACGGTCAGTTCCTGGTCAACGTCTCCGTCCTGTATCGGTGCTTTCTGGCATCCGAATACGCCCGCGAGCAATACGACGGCCAGTGTCACGATGACAATTCTGCCGAGTTTCTTTTTGTTTATTTTCTTCATGTCTATTCTCCTTTTTTTAGTGGTCTGCGTTTTTAGGACTGTCGTTGATTTTAGCATATAGTTGTTTAATTGTAAAGAGTGAACCTATGTGTGAAACGGGGGACAGAGACCCGTTTTTGGCGCGCGAGTGGAACGGGGGACAGAGACCCGTTTTTGGCGCGCGTTCGCGTCTGCTCTTGATCTGCTCTTAATAAGTTTTCCCGAAGCGCGAACGCGCTTTGCGGTTTTTGCGCATTATTACGACTTATTTCCGAATATTCACGGACATGTCCGGATATTTCCGGATATTTCCGGATATTTCCGGATATTTCCGTATGTTTCCGGCCTTTTCCGGACATTTCCGGCCTTTTCCGGGATCGTAATAATGCGCAAAAACCCCAAAAGCGGGTCTCTGTCAGCTCCAAAAACGGGGTCTCTGTCCCCCGTTTCACTTTCGCAAAAGCCGGACAAAAAACAGCAAAAAAAGGGTTTGACTTTTTTGTACAGACAGCGTATAATCCGTTTTGCTGTTGAAGAGACAGCGAAATGCGCCCATAGCTCAACTGGATAGAGCGTCTGGCTACGGACCAGAAGGTTGTGGATTCGAGCTCTGCTGGGCGCGCTTTAAGGCTTACCGGAAACGATCGGTAAGCCTTTTTTATTTTCTCTTCATCTTTCCGAACACGCGCCGGTCATCTTTCCGAACATATTCCAAAGCCCCGTTCAACCGGAAAAAACAGGTCTCTGTCCCCCGTTCAAACCGGTCTCTGTCCCCCGTTCAACAGGTCTCTGTCCCCCGTTCAACAGGTCTCTGGCACCCGTTCCAACTCCCTTGACGCCGCACCACATAAAAAGTATAATTTCCGCAGCAGCCATTGACGACCGCACTTCCCATACGAAAGGATGACGATCCATGAACAACGACGCAAGGTTCAACATACTCAAGCAGCGCATCGGAGGCGAAAGGCGCAAAACCGGATTCGAATACACATTCGGAATGAAACCGGAAGAACAGCTCAGAATAACACCGTCAGGAAAATACGCCAGACGCATAATGGGCGAACTCGAATTCGCACTGCAGCTGGACCGGTTCGACGAAAACAGCGGAATCTACTCCAGGCTCATCTCAAACGCACTCGAAGTAATCGAAGAAGCGCTTGACCGCGAAGGCGGCATCACAAAAGCAGCATGCCTCAAAGCCGAAGAAGCGCTCCTCCCGATGAGCAGCGACGCCAAAGACTACGCACTGATATTGTGCGGCCACGCCCACATCGACATGAACTGGATGTGGAGCTACAACGAAACCGTTGCCGCCACGATCGCCACATTCACGACGATGTGCAACCTGATGGACGAATACCCGGACTTCACGTTCTCCCAGTCACAGGCATCCACCTACAAGATCATCGAAGAACACGAACCCGAACTGATGCGTCGGATCAAAAAATACATTGACGAAGGCCGCTGGGAAGTCACCGCCGGAGCGTGGGTCGAAACCGATAAAAACATGCCGTCGGGCGAATCGCTCGTGCGCACGATCAAATACACAAAAAAGTATATGGAAGAAGTCTGGGGCGTTCCGGCAGAAAGCCTCGAGATCGACTTCTCCCCCGACACGTTCGGCCACAGCCTCCACGTACCGGAAATCGACACGTACGGAGGACTCAGATATTATTACCATTGCCGCGGACTTCACGAAGACTACATTCTCTACCGCTACAAAGCCCCTTCGGGCGCCGAGATCCTCATGTACCGCGAACCGTACTGGTATAACTCGGGCATCACGCCCCACATCGGCGTCGGACTCCCGGGGCTCGTCGGAAAAATGGGCGGACTTAAGACCGGACTGATCGTATACGGCGTTGGCGACCACGGCGGCGGAGTAACGCGCAGAGACATAGAAAACGCCATCGACATGCAGTCCTGGCCGGTATTCCCCAAAATTCGTTTCGGCACGTTCAGAGAATTTTTCAAACTCGCCGACACGCCGGAAATACGCGAAAATCTCCCGGTCGTAGAACACGAGATCAACTTCCTGTTTGACGGCTGCTACACCACGCAATCGCGCATCAAACGCGCAAACAGGCAGGCCGAAGCCAAACTGCTCGAAGCAGAAGAAATGTCGGCGATCGCGGCGGAAATCGACAACGAATTCAGCTACGGAAGCAAACGGTTCGAAAAAGCCTGGCAGAACGTACTGTTCACCCACTTCCACGATATATTGACCGGCTCGTGCGTGCGCGACAGCCGCGACTACGCGATGGCGCTGTATCAGCGAGCGCTGGCAACGGCGGAGACAGAGGAGAACCGTGCGCTTCGCATTATTTCAGAGCATATCGATACTTCCGCATTCGCGTCTGATCCGGACGAAGGCGACAATGCCGAACCCGACGAACTGCCGTACGGGTCAATGTCCGAGGGCGCTGGCGCCGGTTACGGCCTGGGGGCCTGGAAAGGCATCCCGAATCCCGAGCGAGGCGCCGGAAAGGTCCGCATCTACAACGTATTCAACCCGGCGTCAACGCGTTTCACCGGCCCCGTCGAGATCACAGTATGGGACTGGCCCGGCGACACGGAAAGAGCGTACTTCGTTGACAGCGACGGAAACGAACCGGCAGCAGTGCTGAACTCCGGCCTCCAGCACTACTGGGATCACAAGTTCATCACGTTCCTCGTTGACCTCGACATCCCGGCGTTCGGGTACAAGACCGTAGCGCTGAAGGAACGCGAATTTGACGCATGGGATCCGCACATTTATTGTCCGGACTGGGGCAGGCTCAGCTACGAAAATGAATTCGTGCTCGAAAACGACAACATCCGTGCAGAATTCGATATGCAGACGCTCAGCCTGATATCGCTTAAGGACAAAATCAGCGGCAAAGAAATGCTCGACGGAGGCGCACATTCCGGGCTCGTGCTCATCGACACCCAGGACAACCCCATGACCGCCTGGGCAATAGGAAAATACCTGAAAAAAACACCGGTAACAGACTTAAAACGCGTTGACCGCATCGGAAACGGCCTCCGCCAGGGGTACAGCTTCACGCTCCAGGTTCTGTCGTCGCGCATAAACGGCGAAGTAACGCTTGACCGCTCCGCATCTTCCCTGTGCTTCCATTACAGCGTAGACTGGAACGAGCGCTCCGGCGAAACACTTCCGCTCCTCGCGTTCGTCCTCAGCCTGAAAGCTGAGCCTGAAGCGTTTCTGTGCGACGTTCCGATGGGTACTGCAGTAAGGAAACCGGCTAATCACGACATACCGGCGCTCTCGTTCACGGCTCCCGTTGGCGGCGCTGTATACGGCGGGCGCACGGTGGTGCTCAGGAACGACTGCAAATACGGCTACCGCTGTTTCGGAAAAGAATTGATCCTGTCGCTGATCAACACGGCGCATAACCCGGATCCGGTACCGGAGCGCGGTCAACAGGATATATACATCTACGCGGGCGTTTCGGATGACGATCCTGTCGTTCTTCTGAGCGGCTCCGAACAGATGATGCACACGCCCAAAGCCGTACCGACCGGAGCACACTTCGGTTCGCTCGATCCTGACGGACAATTCATTTCGGCAAACCTACCGGGCTGCGTCGTGTCGTCAACGTCTCTCACGTCTGGCGGCAGGCTTTGCCTGAGGCTGTGCAATCTTACGGACGAATTCCAGCCCGTCTCCGCCGCTTCCGACCACGGCAGCGCAGAGGACGAGGCCGCGCCGTACTCGATAACCGATCTGACGATCTGACGTACTGACATTCTGACATTCTGATGATCTGATGATCTGACCGGCTCCCGAAAGGAGATTTTTACAATGGCTAAATTATGGGCGGGACGCACCGACGGAAACACGGATAAAGCGGCAGACGAATTCAATTCGTCGATCGGAATTGACGGCCGCATGTTCAGGCAGGATATAAAAGGCAGCATCGCGCACGCGGCAATGCTCGGAAGGACCGGGATAATTGCCCCCGACGAGACCGACAGGATCATTGACGGGCTGGCCGGGATCCTTGACGACCTCGAAAGCGGCGCGCTGAAGATCGATCCTGCGGCTGAAGACATCCACATGTTTGTTGAGCAGGTACTTACGGAAAGGCTCGGTGAGCTCGGAAAAAAACTGCACACGGCGCGCAGCCGCAACGATCAGGTCGCGCTCGATACGAGGCTGTACCTGCGGGATATTGCCGCTCAGCTTACGCAGAAGCTGACGTCGCTTATCGCGGCGCTCTGCGACAGGGCGGATGAGTATAAAAGCACGATCATGCCAGGCTACACCCACCTTCAGCGCGCACAGCCCGTGACCTTCGGGCATCACCTCATGGCGTACGCGATGATGTTTTTAAGAGACCTCGGAAGGGTCCGCGATGCGAAGACACGCATGAACGTATCCCCTATCGGCTCGTGCGCACTTGCCGGGACGACTTACCCCACCGACCGCCGCTTTGAAGCCGGCAGCCTCGGATTTGACGGCATCTGCCTCAATTCGATCGACGGCGTCTCCGACCGCGATTTCTGTTTAGAACTTGCCTCCGCGCTCGCGATAACGATGATGCACCTCTCCCGCCTGTCCGAGGAGCTCGTGCTCTGGTCATCGTGGGAGTTCGGCTTCGTATCGCTTTCCGACGCGTACACGACGGGGTCGTCAATAATGCCCCAAAAGAAGAATCCGGACATGGCGGAGCTCGTGCGCGGTAAGACAGGACGCGTCTACGGCGATCTGATGGCGCTGCTGACAATGTTAAAGGGCCTTCCTTTAGCGTATAACAAGGATATGCAGGAGGACAAGGAGCTGATCTTCGACGCGTGCGATACGGCGCTTTCGTGTCTCGGCATCACCGAGGGCATGATCCGGACAATGTCGGCGCGCCCCGATCGTATGCGCGCTGCCGCCGGCGAAGGGTTTATAAATGCGACCGACCTCGCGGACTACCTCGTGGGCAGGGGCCTTCCGTTCCGCAGCGCATACAAGATATCGGGCGGGATCGTCGCCTATTGCATTCAGAACGGGAAGACGCTCGAAACGCTTTCGCTCGATGAATATAAAGGCTTTTCAGACCTGTTCGACCAGGGCGTGTTCGCGGCAATAGATATGGAGGCGTGTGTTAACCGCCGCACAAGTGAAGGCGGCACCTCTGTCGCTTCGGTCGAAGCTCAGATCGCCGCCGTGAGGAAGTCGATAAGTGAAAGTGAGCTGACAATATGAAAAGGATATACTGCTTCACGGTCGCGCTGTTATTGACCGCCGCGCTGCTTGCAATGTTTTCCGGATGCAGACCGTCCGGCCCTAAAACCGCGGAAAGCTCCGACGGTATCGTTGTCAGCGACTCTGTAAAAATATTTATCGGGGACGTCGTGGAAAACGAAACTGAATTGACCGCGCGCCTCGGCGAAGCGGTGCGCCGCCAGGAAAGCCAGAGCTGCATTGCCGTCGGCACCGACATAAATCTGGATTACGAAGGATTCTCGATCGCACTCTATCCATACGGCGAAACTGCGCACGTTGTCGGCAGCATAAAGATAACTTCTCCGGAATACGCCACCGAGACCGGTATACGCCCCGGGGACAATATTTCTTCGCTCGATTCTTCGCCGTATACTTTGCGCTCACATTACGGCAGCGTCAATGAATCCGGTACTTTTTCGTACTTTATGGGTGATTCGGTGTATTTTCTCGTCGCTTCCGCGGATGATTCGGGTACGATCACCCGCCTGATACTCGGCAGTTCGGAGTTTACGGCAGAGTGACGACGGAGGGCGCAGCTCGGCTATATGAGATTTTACATGTCTTCTTCGACGGTTTCCGATAGCTTTTCGCCGTAAAGCGCGGAGAAACGCTTAGACAGTTCGTTCAGCAGCTCCAGATCGCGTTTTGAATAATCGAGATACTGTCCAAAGCTGCAGTAACTCCTTTTAACCTTACCGAACGACTTTGTTTCGTAGTCGAACGAATAGCTCCAGGGGCTGTAGTCGGTAATAAATATGTCGCTTTTCGGGCGTTTTGATAGTGACAGAATCTTTTTTGTATTTATAAAATTTTCCAACTCTGCGAGCGCTTCGGGCAGCACGCTGAATGTCATCGTGACGGTCGGAGAATTGTGATCTTCGGAATTGGTCGAGATGATGACCCACTCTCCGTTCTCCTGTTTTTGCAAAGAAGTTCCGCGGCTGCCTCCGCTCATATCGCAATAGCCGGGGCTGTAGTGCATCCCGAGCAGTCTGATCTTTTTCATCTGTCCTCTCCTCCCGTCGTTTTACGATTCACAAACTGATTTTCCGGAAATGTGCTCCGGAACGATCGCGAACATAATTGTCCCCGGTCCTGAGTGCTTTATTTCGTTGCCGATGTACTCCTCGTCGTCCGTAAACTTGCGGCTGAGTGCCGCGGCAATTTCATAAATTTTTTCCCTGTTGTCAATAAATTCGACCTTACCGAAGACGATCACGCTTTTTATGTGCAGCGCCCATTCTCCGTCATTCCGGTACCCTTTGTCGTATACGCAGAACGAGACTTTCCCGCATCTGCGCAGGGCGTCGATTTTATGTCCGTTTTTTCCACTGTGAAAGTAGATTTTTCCGTCGTCAACGTTATAGAAGTGGTTCATCGGCATCCCGTACGGGTACCCGTCGTCTCCGATGACTGACAATACTCCGCGTTTTTCGTTTTTTAGTATTTGTATGCATTCTTCGTCGCCCAGGCGCTGCTTTAAGCGCGTCAATTCTCTGAACATGTTCTCACTCCTTTTATTTATCCTACCATAGATCTGCTTCTCTGTCAAAATCGGGCGGAACGGGGGACAGAGACCGGTTGGGGCCGGTGGAACGGGGGACAGAGACCGGTTCGGGCGCGCTTGCGCTCCCCCGCCTTAATAAGGCTGCCGTGCGGGGCAGCGCCGCGGGCGCGCTTTTCCGCGCATTTCCGGTAAGGGGGCATCTATTTCCGGGATATTACGCCTCCGGTAAAATGGCGCAAAGTAAGCGCAATAACGCGTAATAAGGCGTAATATCCCGGAAATGCGCGGAAAAGCGCGGCCACAGGGCTCCTCGCTGTCCAAACATAATATGGTGAGGAGCCCGAAACGCGCCCGAACCAGTCTCTGTCCCCCGTTCCACCGGCCCCAACCGGTCTCTGTCCCCCGTTCCACCCTTGAGATTTGCACCAGAACACAAATGTGTGTATAATTCCACCAAGGGAGATGGATGCCATGAAAAAAAATCACAAAACAACAATAAAACTCATTGCCGCCCTGACAGCCGCGCTGATAACGTTGTCAGCACTTGCCGCGTGCACAGGCTGGAAACTTAAACCCGTACCTACGTCCGGACCGGAAGCCACGGAAGAAGCATCCGCTCCGACCGAATTGCCCGCAGCGACCGATGAAGCGGTTCCGACACAGGCTCCGACGGATGAGCCAGCTCCCACCGAAGCCCCGACAAACGAACCCGCTCCCACCGACGCGCCCTCAGCCGGCGCCACACCGGGCTACTACAAGCTGATCGGAGGAAAAGAAGGCGACCAGACGATCGACGAAAGCACCATTAACGCCATGGTGGCGCTCGGCCTTTACTGCTATTTGCTGCTTGAAGCGGACGGAAGCGGTAAGATCGTATCATTCGGCGAAGATCCGGAACCGCTCAAATGGGACGACAAACAGATCTCCGACCCCGACGGCAACGACCCGGCCACGTATACGATGGATGGCGACACGCTTACGGTCACCGTCGGAGATACAGTGCTGATCTTCCGCAAAAGCGACGAACAGCCTCCAAAAACCGGCGACGTCACACCTCCAAAGCCCCCTGAACACACCGAACGCGCAGGATATTACGTACTCAGCGGCGGAAAAGAAATGGACACCGAGATCACCCAGGAAATGATCGACGGACTTCTGCTAATGGGCACGCACGTATTTATTGTGCTTGAACCGGGCGGAACAGGCTTCATTAATTTCATGGGCAGCGAAAACGAACTGATCTGGACGGACGACTCCTTCTATGTCAGCGAAGAGTTCTATAAATACTCATACGAAAACGATAAGATCACCTTCAGCCCCGCCGAATCGATCGAATACATTTTCACGCGCAGCAGCGAAGAAACACCGGAACGCGGACAATATGCGGACACATCTGATCCGGAGTACGTCGAAGACCTCCTCCCCGCACATCCCGAAGACATAACATTCGCAGGACAGACGCTCGTCGACAATGAAAACGTGCTGATCACGGCAAACCGTATAATAGTTGACGAAGACTTCATCACGTACGGAATGGAATTCACCGTAACGAACCGCACCGGCAAAACAATAATAGCGACCGTAGAACATGCGCTCGTCAACGGCGTTGACGTCGACTGCATGCTTTTCCTTACTCTCGAGCCCGGCGCCACTGAATCGGACTCCACGTACTTTGACATCCAGGACATACTCGCGTGCGGCGGAGACGATCCGTCAGAAATAGAGCTGATCATCAAGGTGAGCGATTACGAAGACGTGTTCGCCGACCCGATATATTTAGGGACCTCCACCGTTTACCCGATGGGCGAAGACAAGGCCGGTCCGAAATTCGAGCGAAACACGCAGGCAGGCGATAAAGTGATCGTTGACAACGAATTCGTCACCGTCACCGTATACGATTTTGCCGTCGATGATTACGCTTCAGTTGACTTAGGCAGCGCCGCTCTCTTTATGTACGTCGTCAATAAAACAGATAAAGAGCTTTTGCTCTCTTTTGACACGGTCGAGGTGAACGGCGTGAAGGCAGAGTCCTACCTTTGGGAAAGCATTTATCCCGGTACATCGCGCTTCATATTTGCAAGCTGGAGGACCCAGGAACTTTACTCCGCAGGAGTGAAGGAAGAAGACATCAACAGCTTCAGTTTTTCGCTGGAAATGATGGATAGAGATTCTTTTAACGTCATAAAGACAGAGAACGTTTCATTTACGCTAAAATGACGAAAGCATACCTCGGACCGAAAAAAATATCGTTGATCATCACTGCGCTCCTGCTGGCGGCGGCGGTTTTAACCGGCTGCGGAAAAAAAGGCGCTGCGGAGGAGACCGCCGTACCGTACGCTGACAATACTTCCGTTCCTTCAGATCAATTGTCCGTGCCCTCCCCTTCGCCTTCCGCACTTCCGACGCAGATTCCGGAAGAATTATTAAAATTGCCCGGACCCGGCTATTACAAACTAATATCCAGTAAATGGAAGAACCTGGAATTCGGTGAAGAAGAAGTTGCAATGCTCGAGCAGATGGGCATGCATTGGTATCTGGTTTTAAAAGAGGACGGAACCGGGTATATGTATACGTTCGGCTCGAACCTCCGGCTCACCTGGACGGAAAATTCAATTGTTGAAACCGCGACCGGCGAGAACATAAATTTCTATGCCACAAAGGATTCGATCGCGTTATTTGAAAGCGCCTCCGGTGCGGAAGTAGTTTTTCTCAAAAGCGACGGAGAACCGCCCGAGATCTCTCCGGTGACAGTTGAAATGCCGCAGGCGCCCGCTCATATCGAACGCGCAGGATGGTATAAGCTGAGCCGTGTAACATTAGAAGGACATGACGTAACCTCGAGCGTCAATAACTTGCTATATACGACGGACAGGCACTTTTTCCTCGTATTAGAGCCAGAAGGGACCGGCTTTTTACATGAATTCAACACAGAATATGAACTGCTGTGGAGCGATACCAGCCTTTACTTAGTGATCGACGGCATGCTCTCTCCGGCGATGCCTTATGAGATCGCGGGCGAAACTCTTTCGTGCAGCTTCGGCTCCGATCCGTCCGTGACCGATTATACCTTCAAATATGATCAGGAAGAGTCTCCCGCACGCGGCGAATATCTGAAATACGACTTTGAATATGCCGATCCGCTTGAGGCGAGCGATCCTGAAATATCCCATCCCGAGGCGCTCAACTTCAGCGGCCAGACGCTTATCGACAATGAATACGTCCTGATCAACGCCGACTCGATCGAGATCGAGGACGACGGACGTATCTACGAAATTATGATGACGGCAACGAATCGCACGGAAGACAAGATACTCGAGATCCGCACGCCGGTCATCGTTGTCAACGGCCTTGGAACTTACTCCTCAACGGTTTTAAGAGTTTACCCGGGCGATACAGAAACCAAACGTTTCGGCATCGATCTTCGTTACCTGAAATACGGCGGGATTGACCCGTTCGCGCTCGAGTTTCTGTTTTCTGTTTCCGAAGTTCAGATGTCGGGAACCGATGATCTTTTCAAAGAGCGGGTGACAATATACCCTTTGGGCCCGGAGAACACAGGAGCCCCGTTTGAGCGACCGAAGCGCGACGACGATATGGTCTGTGATTACGCTGCAGACGTACTTGAAGTCACGCTCAGCGACGTAAAACAGTTCAGCTACGGTATCCTGACATCGGCTCTGTTTCTGGAAAACAAGACGGAAAAGAATGTGACGGTTGAAATACAGAAGCTGCAATATTGCAGCAATTCACACATGGCCGATCCTCACGAATATACATTGGATATAGCTCCCGGAGGCCAGGCGGTATTGTTCCCTTCATTTTCAACGGATGGAATATCGATACGCGGAGACGTTATTCCCGGGGACATCAGTTTCATTCTGGAAGTCCGTAACACGGATGATCCGTCAGAAGTTTTATTAGAATGTTGTATTTCTTTTAATCTTGAAGGGCAAGACAGTTAATATTTTTTCAGAGATGAAATAGAAAGGAAAGTTATTATGAAAGTACCGGATTTTAAAACGATCGAAGATCCACAGAAAGTGTCTAAGAATATGGAAAAACCGCGCGCATGGTACGTTCCCTACACGTGCCGCTGCGGCGCCCTCAACGGCACACACGCACTGAGCGACGGCCTTTTCGAATTCGGCGGAATGGCTGAATCGCTGAAAGGAGACTGGGATTTTTACTACTTCGGATCAGTCGAAGAAGCAAAAGCCGCACTGGAAGCGGATCTTTCATGCTGTGCAAAGCCGGATAAAATCAAGGTGCCGTCTTCATGGCAGATGTACGGGTACGGCGTACCGCAATACGTAAATGTCGATTACCCAATTCCGCTCGATCCTCCGTACGTACCGCGCGAAAATCCGGTAGGTATCTACAGGCGCACGTTCAGGCTGCCGAAGCAGTTTTCCGGCAGACACGTATATCTTAACTTCGAAGGCGTTGACGCGTTCTTCTTCGTATATATCAACGGTCAATACGCCGGTTTCTCGCAGGGTTCCCACCTGCCCTCCGAATTTGACATCAGCCCGCTGCTCAGGCGTTCGAAGGACGCGGACAACGAAATACTTGTTGCCGTCTGCAAATACGCGTGGTCAACATATTTAGAGGATCAGGATTTTTACCGCGTGTCCGGCATTTTCCGCGACGTTTATCTCCTCGCAAGACCGGAGCGCCACATCAGAGATTTCTTCGTTCACGCAGATACCGGTTCGGTCAGGATCGAAGGCGAGTTCAACATAGCAAAGCCTGTTGCGAACCCCGGAGAAGAAGAAAAAGCAGCCGCCGGAAACGTTGTCCGCGCCGAACTGTACGACCGCGACAGAAAACTTATTGCCTCCGCCCAGGCGATCCCGGACGCGAAAGGCAAATTCGAGCTCACATTTGACGCCCCCGAAGATAAACACCTCTGGACCGCCGAGGACCCGTACCTTTACACGGTGCTGCTGATCGGAGGAAATGAAGTGATCCCCGCAAACGTCGGTCTTCGCACCGTCGCGATCGGTAAGAATGGCGAACTGCTGATCAACGGACGCCCCGTGAAACTCAAAGGCGTGAACCGCCACGATACGCACCCGGATCTGGGTCACGTTACGCCTCTGAAAGAGACGGAAGCTGAGCTCATTCTGATGAAGCGCCACAATATCAACTGCATCCGCACCTCGCATTACCACAACGCGCCGCGCTTCTACAATCTGTGCGACTATTACGGCTTTTACGTCGTCGCCGAAACAGACCTCGAAACGCACGGCACACACATGGGCGCGCTGGAGACCGGCTCCGATACAACGCGGATACTGACGAACGATCCGGTCTGGAAAAAAGCGTATATTGACCGCATGGAGCGCATGGTAGAGCACGAAAAGAACCACGCGTGCATAATTTTCTGGTCGCTGGGCAACGAATCGTTTTACGGCGAGAATCATAAGGCGATGATCCGCTGGACAAGGCAGCGTGACGATTCGCGCCTGATCCATTACGAGAATGCCGGCGACGTTCCGGAGCTCGATATGTACAGCCGCATGTATCCCGATACGAAGTGGATGGAGGAGCACCTTAAAAACGAGCTGGCTAAAGCGAAGGAAGAAAAAAGGCCTGCAAAACCGTTTTATCTTTGCGAATACTCGCACGCTATGGGCAACGGCCCCGGTGATCTTCCTCAGTACTGGCGCCTGTTCTATCAGTACCCGAACGCTATCGGAGGCTGCGTGTGGGAGTGGGCCGATCATGCGGTGCGTACGGCGAAAGGGCCTTCCACGTGGACCGCGGCAAATCTTTCGCAGTACGGGCCGGAGCGCAAACCTTCCGACGAGCGCAGAACGTTCTTCTCATACGGAGGCTGCTTCGGAGAATATCCGCACGACGGCAATTTCTGCGTTGACGGCCTCGTAAATCCTGATCGTGTTCCGAGCACCGGTCTTACCGAGTACAAGCAGATCCTCTGCCCCGCGCAGTTCGATTATGACCCCGCCTCTCCCCTTACGCTTCTTATCACAAACAGGTACGATTTTACCGATCTCGAGGACGCGGTGCGCATCGGATACCGCGTGCATTCGCAGAGCGCGACGCTGGACGAGGGCGAATTAAAAATAGGACATTGTGCGCCACACAAAACTGTGAAAGTAAGCTTCAAAGCGGACCTGCCCGACATCTCATTCGAAGAATTTTATATTGACCTCACCGTGACCGCGAAGAAAACGACGCCTGCCGTACCCGCCGGATGGATCCTCGGCACCAGGCAGTTCAGGCTCCCTGTAGAGCAGACTTCGCCGGAAATAATAACGACGGATCTTATGGAAAAGATTTCCTGCACGAAGGACGAGAGCGGAAACGTTCTGACACTTTCAGGGCGCGATTTCCGGTACCGGTTCGACCTCGTTTCCGGCCAGCTCGTTTCGATGTGCTGGAACGGTATAGAGATGCTTTCAAAGCCGGCCGAGTTTACCGTCTGGCGCGCTCCGACGGACAACGACCGCAATATCCGCAACGTTTGGCAGCAGCACCGGCTCGACCGCGCGAAGGAAGACTGCTACGGCGCACACGTGATCAACGTTTCCGACACGCACGTTGAGATCGTTGCCTCCTACCGTATGGCCGCTCCTTCGCTTATGCCGCTGGTCAAATATTCCGTTTTCTGGGCGTTCTTCGGGAACGGTGAGATCTCGCTCTCTGTCGCCGGGAATCTGGCGAACGCGCTTCCTTCCCTTCCGCGCTTCGGTCTGACGCTCGTTATGCCCGCCGGCAACGAAAAGCTGCGTTATTTCGGTATGGGACCAGGCAATTCGTACCAGGATATGCACGCGGATGCGCGTATGGACGTGTTTGATTCTACGGTCACTTCGGAATTTACGCATTATATCAAGCCCCAGGAGAACGGCAATCATATTTCGACGCGTTTTGCGTGTGTGTCCGATGCCGAAGGGCGCGGGGTGTTTTTCAAAGGGATGCCCGACTTTTCGTTCAGTGCGCTTCATTACACTCCCGAAGATCTTACGCGGTCAATGCTTGACGTTGGCCTGAGGCCGCGCCGCGAGACGGTGGTCCACGTGGATTACAAGACTGCAGGTATCGGTTCGAACAGCTGCGGTCCCGGGTTGGCCAGGGAGTTTGTTTTTGATGAGCGCGAGTTTAATTATTCGTTTACGTTTAAGGCGGTGAATACCGAGACAACGGATCTTATCCGTGAGGCGAGGGTGCTGCCGCAGGTTAAGGGATCATGAGACGGTTTTTGCGATTTAAAACGGCATTGAGGGCAACGGCGGCGGTGCTGGCTGCCGTATTGACGGCTGTGCTCGCGGCTGGGCTTGCGGGTTGTGCTGGGTCGGGTGAAGGGAAAGACGGAGAGATTAATATTGTCGCCACCATCTTTCCCGGATACGATTTCGTGCGCGCGCTCATAAAAGACGTTGACGGTGTAAACTTAAGGCTGCTCATTCAGCCCGGCACCGAGTCGCATACGTTCGATCCTTCCGTGAGCGACGCCCTTTCGCTTAAAAACTGCGACCTGCTGGTCTGCGCCGGCGGGGATGCCGATATATGGGCCGAGAAATTTTTAAAGACCGATCCGGAGCTGAAAAAGCGCACGGTGACAATGCTCGACGCAGTTTCAGAGAAGCTTATGATCGAGGGCGAAGACGAGGAGGATCCGCACATATGGACCAGTCCGGTCAATGCAATTCAGATCGTTCGTTTGCTGCGTGACCGCCTCGTTTCGCTTGTGGACAATTCTTCCGCGTCTTTGATCCGTTCGAATTGTGCTGTTTTCGAGTCTGAGCTCTCTGCCCTGGACAATGATTTTCGTGTGCTTTTTTCGTCTGTTTCCGAGTCTGAGCGTCTTTTGGTTTTTGGTGACCGTTTTCCGTTCAGGTATTTTTGTGATGAATACGGTTTTGATGCGGTTGCTGTTTTTCCCGGCTGTGCTGATGAGAGCGAGCCTGCGGCCGCTGACGTTAAGAAGGTCGTCGATACTGTTCGTGTGCGCGGTGTGAAGTGTGTGTTTTATGTTGAGCTTTCTAATCACCGTATTGCTGATGCTATCGCTGCGGAAACGGGCTGTACGACCGCCTGCCTGCATTCGTGCCATAACCTCTCCAGGTCGGATTTTGATTCCGGCGAGACGTATCTGACGCTTATGCGCCGCAACCTCCTCGTGCTTTCCGAGGTGTTCGGAAAGAATAATTAGAGTTCAGGGTTAAGAGTTAAGAGTTCAGAGTTCAGAGTTAAGAGTTCAGAGTTAAGAGTTAGGAGTTAAGAATCCCGAATATTGAATTAATTAATAATGTCACACCGCTTGAATGCCGGCTTCTCGCATTCAAGCGGTGTTTTTTTATATTTATAGTAATAGGCCGAGCGGGCTGAACGGGGGACAGAGACCGGTTTGGGTAGTGGCCAAGGGCCCGTGGAGCCAAACGGTGGTCGGACCGGAGCCAGTGGGACCGAGCCTGAGCCAGAACCGAGCGGGCCGAACGGGGGACAGAGACCCGTTTCGGCGAAAAAAAGTGCCGGATTTTGAGCGATATTACGCGTCGGAAAAGTCCGGAAATATTCCGAAAAAAACCGGTAATAATCGGTAAAGCGTAATATCGCCCAATTTTAAGGAGCTGCTCCTGATGCCGAAACGGGTCTCTGTCCCCCGTTCGGCTGGCTCCCGTTTGGGTCCCATTGGCTCCGGTCCGACCACCGTTTGGCTCCACGGGCCCTTGGCCACTACCCAAACCGGTCTCTGTCCCCCGTTCAGCCCGCTCGGCTCACTTTGACATTTGGCAAAAAATACTGTATTATAATAGGATGCAGAGGGGCACTCTTATGCCGCCAGGGTGGCACGAGACCGAAGCACACTATACGCACCACGAAGGAAGCAACTCAAATGAGCGAAAAAAAACGCGAAGACTTAAGAAATATAGCAATAATCGCGCACGTTGACCACGGCAAAACAACGCTGGTCGACGGACTTCTGCGCCAGAGCGGAACGTTCCGCGCCAACGAAACTGTACAGGAACGTGTGATGGACTCAAACGACCTCGAACGCGAACGAGGCATAACGATATTGTCCAAAAACACATCGCTAAAATACGGAAAATACACCATCAATGTCGTTGACACCCCCGGACACGCAGACTTCGGCGGCGAAGTTGAACGCGTACTGGGAATGGTCGACGGCGTACTGCTGCTCGTTGACGCATTCGAAGGCGCAATGCCCCAGACCCGCTTTGTACTCTCCAAAGCACTGGCAATGAAACTTAAACCCATAGTTGTAATAAACAAGATCGACCGCGACGGCGCGCGCCCGCTCGAAGTCCTTGACGAAGTATTTGAATTGTTCATGGACCTCGGCGCAGACGACAGCCTCCTCGACTTCCCCGTCATATATGCATCATCACGCGACGGATACGCCTCCACCGAGCCCGACGGCGGCGAAAAAAAAGACCTAAAGCCACTGTTCGACGCGATCATCAACTACATCCCGGCACCCGACGCCGACGTTGACGCCCCCCTTAGAATGCTCATATCTAACATCGGCGTAGACGAATACGTAGGGCGCACAGCCGTTGCCCGCATCGAACAGGGCCGCATCACCGACGGCCAGAACGTAGTCGTCTGCAACGAATCAGGCTTCCGCAAGACCGCAAAAGTCTCATATATTTACAAATTTGACGGCCTCAAAAAAGTCGAAACCGACAGCGCGATGGCCGGCGACATAATCCTGCTGGCAGGACTTACGGACTTCAACATCGGCGACACCGTATGCGACCCCGAATTCATTGACCCGATCCACTTCGTTAACATAGACGAACCTACTCTGTCGATGAACTTCCTCGTTAACAACAGCCCGTTCGCCGGACGCGAAGGCACGTTTGTCACCTCGCGCCACATACGCGACCGCCTCTATAAAGAAGTCGAGACGAACGTCAGCATGCGCGTCGAAGACACGGACTCCCCCGATACGCTCAAAGTTTCCGGCCGCGGCGAGCTGCACCTTTCCGTCCTGATTGAAACGATGCGCCGCCAGGGCTATGAATTCCAGGTCTCAAGGCCGAAGGTCATCTATAAGGAGATTGAAGGCAGACTCTGCGAGCCGATCGAATTCCTCACTGTCGACGTGCCGGAAGAGTTCGTAGGTACCGTCATAGAAAAGCTGGGCACGCGCAAGGGCGAAATGGTCAATATGCGCCCGACTTCGGACAATTTCACGCGCCTCGAATTCCGCATTCCGGCCAGGGGCCTCATCGGCTACCGCGGCGAGTTTCTTACAGATACCAGGGGCAACGGCATTATGAACAGCGTTTTCGACGGTTACGAGCCGTATAAAGGCGACATCAGCTCACGCACGCACGGGTCAATGGTGGCCTGGGAGCAGGGCGAAGCGGTGCCGTACGGTCTGTTCAACGCCCAGGAGCGCGGCGCTCTGTTTATTGGCCCCGGCGAAAAAGTGTACGAGGGTATGATCGTGGGCGAAAGCTCCCGCGGCGACGACATTGTCATCAACGTATGCAAGAAAAAGCACCTCACGAACATCCGCGCCTCCGGCTCTGACGAAGCGCTGAAATTGACCCCGCCCGTCATCCTCAGCCTCGAACAGGCGCTCGATTTCATCTCCGACGACGAACTCGTGGAAGTCACACCGAAGAGCATAAGGCTCAGGAAAAAGATACTTGACACCGAACTGCGCGCGAAAGACAGAGCCCGTAAGGACAGCATCTGACGCAGAATACGCAGAATATGCAGAATATGCAGAATATGCAGAATAAGCAGAATACATAAAGGACGGAGGTGTACCCGTTGGCTGACGAAAAAAAGAATAAAATCAGGAGACCCGGCGCGGTACGCCGTCCGGGAATGGGCAGGCAGACGAATCCGTTTATCGACCGGACGAGGATGATCGACCGCGCTGAAGAAGAGCGCAGGGCTGAGCAGGAACGCAGATCCGGCGGAAGGCTTAACGGAGACGATGCTTCATATACGACCGGTATTCATACCGGATTTTCGAGCCGCGCGCAGTCTTCGGATACCGGAATCAGACGCGTAAGTCCGCGTTATACGGAAAATATAGAGAACGACGTCGAGGATTTTGGGGATACCGAGATCCATCGCGTTCAATTTGGCGGCGGAGATGCTGCAGAAACGCATGCGGTTCGCAGGGACAATAGCGAGTATGTTCCGCGCGAAGACGTCACAGTGCTTCATATACGCGAAGAAGCGCCGGCTCAGGCAGCGGGCAATGCAAACCGCGAAACCAGGCCTGCGGACGCGACCGGTACGGAAATTGACGTTTCTGAAGGCGGTGCAGGCTCCGGTATTTTGAAAAAAAAGCGTTCAAAGAAGAACAAGAGCGTCCTGAAGCAGCAGAAGGTAACGGTAGACGAATACAAATTCCACAAAAAAATGAAGCGCCGCCGCCGCAGAATGGTGCTGATCCTGCTGATCGTGCTGCTCACCGTCGGATTAACGATAGCCGCCGGCTACACGGTGTACACGTTCGTCGTAGATCATTTTGACAACGAAGTTTCCGAAGATTCGATCATCATCGATATTTACAGCGAGCAGAAGTTCCGCGTTGAAAAGGGCGAGACGACAAAGTCTTTAAGCCAGCGTCTGCATAAAGCGGGGCTTATTAAAGACGAGCGGATATTCAGATTTCTGTCGAAATTCTACGGGTACGACGGTCAATACAATGCCGGCACTTATACGTTGTCAGGCGGCCTTTCGTACGAAGACATCATGTACATATTGTCCGGCACCCCCGAGACAGTGAGGGTAACGTTCCCCGAGGGCTTTACGACAGAGCAGATTGCTAACAGGCTTGAAAATAACAACGTGTGCACGGCGGAGGCGTTTCTGAAAGCCGTTGACACCGCGGACGTTTCGTCTTACGAATTTCTGAAAGGCACCGATCTCTCCGGCCGCGACCACCGGCTCGACGGATACCTGTTCCCCGATACGTACGAATTTGACGTTATGGCGAAGCCCGAGGACGTAATTTATAAGATGCTGAACCGGTTCAACGAGATTTTCCGTCCCGCGTACTACGAGCAGCTTGAGAAGACCGGCCTTACGCTCGATCAGGTCGTGATCCTGGCGTCGATCGTCGAAAAAGAAGCGAAACTTGACTCCGACCGCGCCCCGATCGCCGGTGTTTTCTACAACCGCTATATGTACGGCGGCGAGGAACTCAAAGTGTTCCAGTCGGATGCGACGGTAAGGTACGCGTACCGGAGAGCCACCGGCAAAGAACTTGACCATAACCTGAGCGAAGAGCTTGAACTTGACGATCCTTATAACACCTACGTGTATCCCGGCTTCACGCCCGGCCCGATCTGTTCTCCCGGCGAAGCGTCGCTTATCGGCGCCATTTTCCCGTCGAACCACACTTATTATTATTTTGTGGCGCGCGTCGACGGCAGCGGCGGCAATATTTATTCCCACACTTACGAAGAGCATCTGCAGGCCATTAAAGATATAGCAAATTACGTACCTCCCGAGGACAATCCCGGCGACGAGGATCCTGACGATTGAGGCGCGGCAATGAACGATTTTTTGGCTTCGCTTTATTCTGAGACTGACCCTCTGCTCGAAAAGCTGCGCGGTTATGCTTCTGCGCACAACGTCCCTATTCTTCGCCCCGATTCGGCGGCTTTTTTGCGTACTCTTGTCCTGCTGAAACGGCCCGGGAGGATACTCGAGGCCGGCACTGCGATCGGTTATTCCGCGCTGCTTATGGCGAAGGCGGCGCCGGATGCATCGATCGAGACCGTGGAGCTCGACGCTGATACGGCGGCGGTCGCGCGGGGCAACATTCGTTCATGCGGGCCGGAGTTCGAGCGGCGCGTACGGGTTATTCTTGGTGACGCTTCGGAAGTTTTTGCTTCGGTACGCGGGACGTACGATATGATTTTTTTGGACAGTGCGAAGGGGCAATACGTTCATATGCTTGACGACGTGCTTCGCCTTCTCTCCCCCGGTGGTCTTTTGGTGGCGGACAATTGCATTTTTTATGGTAAAGTTTTTGACGAGCCGGCTTCGGCGCCTCATAAGCACAGGACGATCGTGGCCAATATGCGCGCTTTTGTCGAGCGTGTGCTTCGCGGCGGAGAGTTTGACGGCAGCCTGCTTGAGTGCGGCGACGGGATGCTTGTCGCGGTTAAGAGATGAGGAGTGATCGGCAGTGAGCGAAGCGGCGGGAACAAATTTGAATAATGAAGCCGGAATCCCTAAAAAGCCGGAGCTGCTGGCTCCCGGAGGCGATCTGCGCAAGGCGCTGACTGCTTTAAAATTCGGCGCCGACGCGGTCTATATCGGCGGCACAGCCTTCGGTCTGAGGGCGGCCGCGGGCAATTTCAGCGATGCCGATATTGACGCTCTGCTTGCTTTTGCGCATCCTCTTGGCCGCAAAGTCTACGTGACCCTTAATATCCTGCCCCGTACCTGCGAGCTTGAGCCAATGGCGGAATACGCCCGCAAGCTGTACGAAAAAGGAATCGACGGCGTCATCGTCGCCGATATCGGGGCAATGCTCGCGATCCGCCGCGCCGTCCCTTCCCTGCCTGTCCACGTCAGCACCCAGGCAAACACCCTGAATGCCGAAACCTGCCGTTTCTGGGCTTCGCTCGGCGCCGTGCGTGTCAATCTCGCCCGCGAGCTTTCGCTTTCTGAGATCGAGGAGATCTCCTCGGCGTTGCGTGACGGTCCTGACGGTCCTGACGTTGCCGCGGACAACGTCACTCCGCCTTTGGAGCTTGAGGTTTTCGTGCATGGGGCAATGTGTATGGCTTTTTCGGGCCGTTGTATGTTGAGCGATTATTTGACCGGCCGCAGTTCGAATCGGGGCGAATGCGCCCAGCCCTGCCGCTGGAATTATTCTTTGCTTGAACGGGGGACAGAGACCGGTTTTTCCACAGAAGAGCATGCCCCCGGGGTCGGTTTTTCCACAGTTGAACGGGGGACAGAGACCCGTTCTGGCAGTGGAAGCGACCCTTACATATTAAGTGCCGGCATAACGGAAGAAAAGCGCCCCGGACAAGTGTTTGGCGTTGAGGAGACAGAGCGTGGCACATTTTTGTTTAACTCAAAAGATCTCTGCCTGCTCCCCTACCTTCCTGAACTTATCCGTGCCGGAGCTTCCGCGCTTAAAATAGAGGGGCGAATGAAAAGCGAATATTACGTCGCCGTCACAGTTCGTGCGTACCGGATCGCAATTGACCTCGTATACGGCAGGATGCTTGCAGGCGACTGTGACTGCTCTTCCGGCTTGACTCCGGACGAACTTCGCGACCTGATGGATGAAGTTTCTTCTGTCAGCCACCGCGAATACTCCGACGGCTTTTTCTGCGGAGGGCGCGGCAGTCAGGTATACGGCACATCATCTTATATACGCAATTCTGTTTATGCAGGAATAGTCGAAAAATGCGACAAAAACCATGCTGCGCCTGGTGGCAATTCCTGGCATCTGACCGTTTCCCAAAGGGGCAATTTCGGTGTCGACGAGGTTTTGGAGTTTATCCAGCCAGACGGACCTGTCACTTCGTTTATGCTCAATACCATGACAGACAGCGAAGGACAACACATTGTCCGCGCTCCTCATCCGTGTATGACTGTTCATTTTGATATCCCGTTCCCGGTCGCACCGGGGTCATTGATTCGCTTGAGAAAATAAAAGCAAGAAGGCTAAAAATCGTCGGTGGCAAAGCGGAAAAAAATAAAATGAAACGGATTGAACGGGGGACAGAGACCCGTTTTTGCCGGATTTTGCTTCGCTTTAATAAGAATAACAAAAAAGCCCAAAAACGGGTCTCTGTCCCCCGTTCAATCTCCCCTGTTCAACATTCTTTTCCTCTTTCCTTTTGAAAAGCAAAATGCTATAATTAGCACAGTCGAATTGACGCAAAAAGCGTCAAACACAAGGAGGTAAAAAGATGAAAAAATTTGTATGCTCTATATGCGGATACGTATATGAAGGAGACGAAGCACCTGAACGTTGCCCGCAATGCAAAGCACCCGCATCAAAATTCAACGAAGTTGCCACCGACGAAAGAGTCTGGGCATGCGAACACGAAGTCGGCGTCGCCAAAGGGCTCGACGAAAGAGTTGTCGCCGACCTGAGAAACAATTTCAACGGCGAATGCAGCGAGGTCGGTATGTATCTTGCTATGTCAAGGGTCGCTTTCCGCGAAGGTTATCCGGAAATCGGTCTGTATTGGGAAAAAGCAGCGTTCGAAGAAGCAGAACACGCAGCAAAATTTGCCGAACTGCTGGGCGAAGTTGTCACCGACAGCACCAAAAAGAACCTCGAAATGCGCGTTGACGCCGAATGCGGCGCGACGGAAGGTAAACTTGCCCTTGCCAAACTCGCAAAGCAGCTTGGTTACGACGCAATTCACGACACCGTCCATGAAATGGCGAAAGACGAGGCGAGACACGGTAAAGCATTTGAAGGTCTGCTTAAGAGGTATTTTGCTTGATTTTCGGCCAAAAATGTCACATTTAAGTGGTATTTGAAGGTTTCCAGCTTTTTACACTCATTTTAGATTTGTCAAAATAAGGAGGACAATATTATGGACAAATACGTTTGCCCCTGCGGCTATGAGTACGATCCCGAGGTCGGCGACCCGGACAATGGCGTTGCACCCGGCACTAAGTGGGAAGATGTTCCCGAGGATTGGGTATGCCCTGTGTGCGGGCTTTCGAAAGACGATTTCGAAAAGGCGTAAGTCAAAAGCGAAGTTATTAGGAAAGTAATAAGCATTTTTAACGATCTCGAAAATTCAGCTGCTTTTTCCTGCTTTTTCTCGTTAAATTTCGCAATTGCCCCAAACTTCGCCTTGGAATTTGCCGAATAACATAAAAATCGAACATTTTTTTGCCCGTCAATCCCAAAATAAGTATTGACAAAATCCCAAAATAATAGTATTCTATCAGCAATAAGTGAATAGTAATTCACTGAACACAATCTTGGAGGTATTATCTATGAAATCAGGAAAAGGTTTGTCCATTGCTGCTCTTGTATGCGGCATCGTTAGTATCATTTTAGCATGGTTCTACATGGTCAACATCGTAGCTATCATCGCTGGCGTTCTTGGTATTGTCTTTGCAGTGCTTGGAATGAAAAATTCCAAAGCAGCAGGCGAAAGCACCGGTCTTGCTACAGCAGGTCTCGTACTTGCTATTATCGGTACTACATTCGCTTTGATCGGTTTCCTTTCTTGCACCGTTTGCGTTTGTGTAACAAAAGGCACTCTTGACGGCATTGCGAGCGGATTACAGAACCTGAACTAATTTTAGTTTGATAATCTCCGGTGGTCTGTTTTTCGGGCCACCGGTTTTATTTTTTATCCGTCCTTCTTTCATGTGTGAGGATTCCCGCTTATGCTTCCCTACGTCACTATTTTGGGCAGAACCTTAGGTATGTACTCTGTGATGGCAGTAATTGGCATCGCTTTTGCCGTCGTGTTCTTTGTTCTCAATAAAAAGCGAACCGGTTTCGATGCTTTTGGCCTGGCGCTGTTCGGGCTTATCGTTTTTACCGGCCTGCTGATCGGAGGTCATCTGCTCTACGGAATCACGCAGCATGACTTGATTTTCCGGGCTTTTAAAAATATCGGCCGCCTTTCTTTTAAAGATTTCTTTACCGTGATGGCTGTGGCTTTCGGCGGAAACGTATTTTACGGCGGGCTGATCGGTTCTTTTATTACTATCGGCGTCTATTTAAAAGTTCGGAAGCTCGGCCCGGAGAGAAACGCAGGAATCCTTGACGTTTACTCGTGCGCCGCGCCTCTTTTTCACGCGTTCGGCCGTGTAGGCTGCTTCTTCGGCGGGTGTTGTTACGGTATTGAATCGGCATGTGGATTTACCGCCCATGGCAATGAGTATTCTCCTGACGTCAATGACGTGAACCGCTTCCCTGTTCAGTTGCTTGAGGCTTCGTTGAATTTGTTGCTTTTCGCCTTTCTTGTGATTCTTTTGAAGAAGGGTGTGATGAAGGGCAATCTTATGTGGATCTACGGGTCAATTTATCCGGTTATTCGGTTTTTTGATGAATTTCTTCGTGGTGACGCGATTCGTGGTTTTGTTTTCGGGCTGTCAACGTCGCAATGGATCAGTATTTTTGTTTTCGTTTTGTCTGTGACGATGATCATTATTCGAGTGTGTAAAAAGCCCGCCCCTGCTATGCCTGTACCCACCCAAGAGGAATCGATTCAGGCGACCGATGAATCGATTCAGGCGACTGATGTACCTTCTTCCCATCTGCCCGAAACGGCTCCGGCAACAGATATTTCTTTCAACAAAACTGACACAATTTAAATCCAACTCCGGCTTCTAAAACCGCCAAAGACCAAAAACCAACCATCTTTTTTGATCGTAACTGAACGGGGGACAGAGCCCCGTTTTTTTGTTGTATTGCTCTACCTTTTATAGCAAAGCAAAAACTCAAAAAAACGGTTCTCTGTCCCCCGTTCCTGCCAGCGTTTCTGCCAGGTTCTGTTTCTTACTTTTGACGGCCTTCTATCACCATATCACCCGTTTTTATTTGCTTTATTCAGCATTGCCTGCTTGCGAGGAGGAACAGGCTTCTCGGTAATCTCGCCTGCTTTATCAAGCGCAATTTTAGTAAGAAGAGGTCCAGCCAGTTCGTAGATAAGAACGGCAAACAAGGCGATATTGCGAATAATCAGCCCGGATTCACCAAGCGACATTGCCGTCATTGACATTCCAAGAGCCACACCGGCCTGCGGGAGCAACGTGATTCCCAGATATTTCTGAACTGTCGGCTCGCATTTTGTCAGCCGCGACGAAAATTTGGCGCCTAATATCTTGCCCGCTGAGCGAACGAGAACGAAAACAATGCCAATTATGACTACTTCCCACGATTTAAACACATTCAATTCCATTCCGGCACCCGACAGCACGAAAAACAGCACCATTATTGGCCCTGTCCAGCGGTCGAGCCGGTCCATAAGTTCATCGGAGAAATCGCAGAAATTGCAGAAAATCGTTCCCACCATCATGCAGACAAGGAGTGACGAAAAACCGATCGTCACAGGGCCTAACTTAAACGTCATTTTCGAGAGCGCCACTGCCAGAAAAACATAGCAGACGGATATTGACAATCTCTTCGACCGCGAATGGAAAAAGCGCTCGGTAAACGTGAAGATCGCGCCAAGGAGCGCCCCCAGAGCGAGCGACGCGATGACTTCGAGAATCGGGTCAATTACGACCGAAAAGATATCTACGGTTCCGTGTTCGAGTGCACGGGCAATACCGAAAGAAACTGCAAAAACGATCAGGCCGACAACGTCATCCAGCGCAACTACGGGCAAAAGAATTCGCGTCACGGGGCCCGATGTTTTGTACTGTTTTACAATCATAAGTGTTGCCGCCGGGGCCGTGGCGGTGGCAATCGCGCCAAGAGTAATGGCAACTGACAACGAAAGTGTTTGGGGCATCAGAAAATGCAGTCCGATTAGTGCGACGTCAACAAACACGCATGCCGTCAGGGACTGGAATATTGCCACGACGACCGCCTGCTTTCCCAATTTTTTAATATCCTCTTTCCTGAACTCGTTGCCCATCGTGAGGGCAATGAATCCAAGCGCTACGTCCGATATGATCGAATATCTCGCCACATCCTGCGACGATATAAATCCGAGCCCCGGAACACCTATCCTTCCCAAAACATATGGACCAATCAGCAGGCCGGCAACAAGATATGCCGTGACCGCCGGCAAGTTTCCTAATTTTGTCAGCCTCGAGAGCATGAGCCCTGCGAGCAATGCTATCGACAAAGACAACAGTATCTGCATTCTACTAACATCTCCTTCGGCGAAAACCGGCTAAGAAACTGAGAAACTGGGGACAGAGACCGGTTTTTCAGAGACCAGTTTTTTCGCCCTCCGCGTATTATACTCAAAAGGAGGCTTCGGTCAACTTAAAATTAGTCGCATTTTACTATTTTACTATCTATAATCCGTTTTCTAGCAAATGTTTAAAATCGGTTTGTAAAACTCATTTTCTTTTGAAAAACCAGTCTCTGTCCCCCGTCGCACGAGAACAGGTCTCTGTCACCCGTCACACGAAGAACAGTGAAAAACCGGTCCCTGTCCCCAGTTTTTACCCCGCTTTTAGATACTCATATAAAATCAGCGCCTGTGGAAAAATCTCCGTCAGGCGCATTCTTTTTTTGTTCATTCTCTTCCGACTTCATGAAGCATACAAAACACAAACCCAGCTTTTATTTCCAAAAAGAGAGTTTAAATTCAAAAGAATAAATATAAAAACAATATCTAAATAATGTATTTAATGTTGGGATCTTCTGTATTTATTGTCCGGATTTCCCGACAAATCCCTAAATTTCCAGCGCTTTCTTGTCCCACCTGAACACAGTACCCTTGCTTCTGGCAATTGCCCTGCTGATTTGCCCGTACGAAAGCCCGCGCTTGCGTAATTCCCGCGTGACACGCATGACATATCTTTGATCTTTCGTGCCAAGCTGTTCCAGATCTTCGAGTTTCGTGACAGTTTTCATTATTTTCCTTGCCATTTGCTCAGTCAGGCGGAAAGGTAGCTCATCAACCATATAAAGGTAGTCGCCTTTTTTATACTCGAGTTCTTCGGAATCATTGTACGTTTCGAACTCCTCTCTGGCAATATATTCCTCAAAGACCTCGTCCCGGTCAATGATCCCGGGATCGGCGTCAATATATGACCTGTAGCTGCTGTCTTTGTATTGCCACACGTGACGGCACATCTTGCTTTTTACCGGATTTCGATGAATATACCTCAAAACGCGCTGAAAATATGCCGTTGTTTCTACAGGCTTGCTCTTAAAGCGCGATTGAAAGAGACTTCCGCATCGTTCGTGGGCAATATTGTACCATCGGACGTATTTCGTGAGCAGCGTCTGCATAAATTTACTTAGCAGAAGCCGGTCAGACTCTTTCAAGAGCAAGTGAACGTGATTCCCCATAAAAACATATCCGTATATTTTAAATCCAAAAACTGCTTTGACTTCTGCCAAAATCGTCAAAAACATATATATGTCGATGCTTTTTTTGAAGACTGTTGCCCTGTTAATTCCTCTCAACATAACATGATATACGCCGGTACTACTTTCAAGCCGCTTTCTTCGAGCCATATTATCCCCTCGTTTGCTTTGAAATTGGTTTTGCGTGGCGAAAGGCGTCAAGTATTACTACGGCAGATGACTCTTTGTTCAGTTTTATGTGTATTTGTGTGAACTGATCAAGTCTTGAAATTATTACGGATAATGTTGCTGCAAACTCGCTGCGCGACAATATTTTCTCACATGGCAAACAGGGTTGTCAAGTGAAATTTGATGTTTATTTTGAAATATTTTTGGCATTTTTGCTGTTTTTAATATATTTATGACAATATAATATTATGCTTATTAAGGTAGTAAGATTGAGCAGATGCCATGGGGCTGAACTGGGGGCTGAACGGGGGACAGAGACCCGTTCAGCCCTCGTTCAGCCCTCGACATCAAAGCCACCTCATCTTGCTAACGATCACACCATATAGGGCATTCGCTTTTATCAGAATGAACAATCAACTCATCAGACTTGAAATTGACCCACGAGACATATGCGTCACCGCTTTTCCCGGCGGTATAATAATCTGTTAAAATAACATCTTTGCCAGTAATCGAAGGAGCAGTAAAATTGACCAACCCATCGCCATCTCGGCAAACCATCCCGCGAAATTCTTCGATATCAAACCGCGTACTTTTGTTAATACTATTGACAGCGCGAAAAGCGAGCAGCAAAGGACCGTAATACACAGATAATTTTGAAGTGTTCCCCTTATCCATGATCCAGAAATGAGGCGACATATCAAGTGTAAGATCAATTTCATCATCTCTGTTCCAAACGCGCTTAACCACATAATAAGAACCAGGTGCAGCCTTGACCTGCCACCCGTTAACCTGGTCCCCGTTCGCGTCCAAAACAGTAACCTGTCCCCCGTTCAACCCATCCAAAACCGTGCCCTGTCCCCCGTTCAACCCATCCAAAACCGTGACCTGTCCCCCGTTCAACCCACCGTTCAAAGTCAGCAGAGTATTGTCCGACCAAGACGGGATCCGAAAGAATAACGTCACCTCCTCCGGACAGTCTGTGCTAATACTGATCTTTATTGCCCCACTGCGCGGATAGTCAGTCGTCTGCTTTATTGTCATCTTGTACCCGCCTCGCACAGTCGTTTCGAGCTCACAGGCACCGTAGTAATTTAAGTAAAGAGAATCGTTGTCGCTAAGAAGCGCCCACTCGGCAATCTGCGACAGACCGCGGTTGCCATTGGCCTGGCAGCAGGACATGTCCCGCGCGCCTTTGTAGGAATGAGGCTCCAGCACTTTCAGCGCAGGCTCCCGGCTTCCGTCGGAATCGTTCATATAAGTGAAGTTGCGTTCGCCTTCGAGCAACGAGCCGAGCGCCGCGTTAAAAAATGACAATTCGAGCTCATCGGCAACGCGTGGATCGCGAGATATCTTAAGATATTCTGTGGAAAAAGCCATCCAAGCGACAGTATTGCAAGTTTCACTGCCCGCACCGTACGGATCACCCGTTGCTCCTTCACCCGTTCCAAAACTGCCTGTGTTATGGCGGTCGTTCTTACACATCCCGTTCCACAAACTCTCGAGAGCTTGAAAATATTTGGTCTCCCCCGTAATTCTATAAAGCGACGCAAGCGTCTCAAGAGCATAAAGCCCTTCCCAGCGAGGTTGACCCGACTCATAATATGCGCGACCTTCCAGCGCAGCGTTCAGCCAGCCGCAGCAAAGTGTCTTTTTTGAATAAAAATCAGGGTATTCGTCGTTCCAATCGTTGTCAACGATCCTCTTGGCCGCGTCAAGATACCTGTTGTCCCCCGTTTCTTCGTAAAACAGTGCGAACGCGTGACCGATTGCCAGATTACATTCTGCCCAATTTTGAGCGGCGATCGATATGCCGCCGTCAATAAAGTGGTCGTAAATATTGTCAAGCGCCCGTTTGGCCGTTTCAAATGCGCTTCGGTTTCCTGTGACCTGGTACCAGCGGTACAGTCCGTAAATGCAATGGTATTGCCCCCACGTGTCCCACTTGCCCAAACTGCCCGCTGCCGCATCTGCCTCATAGCGTACGTCCGTTTTCCACGGCCCAAGGTAGCCGTCAGGCTGCTGGACCGCCTTCAGTTTTTCCGCAAAGGCGTCGCCGGTGAGTTTCGTTTCGGGGTCGTTATTCAGGAGGTAGCTTTGGGCAATGCCCGTCAGGAGTTTTCCGGGAAATTCTCCGTGCCACATTGTTTTGAAGATCGAGTCGTCTTCCGGGTTTGCAAAGCCGTCAAAAAGGCCCGGATCGTCGGTCAATACTTTTTGCACCCAGTTTTTTTCGTTTTGGGTCAATATGTTTCCGACCGCCCCGCCGAGATGCATATTTTTTAGGTGGTTTTGAAGTGCGTTCACTTTGATTTCTCCTTTCGGTCCGCGGCAATCCGTTGTGTTTTTGCAACTGATTGCCGTGCATGTCAATGTTCATGCGATTATGATCGAACATGCCGCTTGTTTTATCAGCTTTCTTATGCTTTTTTTCATTTTGCTCCTCTTTTATTTGTTTTTCTTCTTTTTCTGCTTTTTTAGAATACGCAAATGCGGAAAAGATGTCAAGAGCTGAACGGAGGGAAACGGGGGACAGAGACCCGTTTTTGTTAAATCTTGCACTCTTATTATAGCAAAAGCAAAGGCAATAAAAAAACGAGTCTCTGTCCCCCGTTTCCCCCACCAATCGCGCCCCCTGGTGATTGAACTTGCATAATAATAGAGTTATAATATAAAAAAACAAAAGGATCTATCTTTGACATGAAAATACACGGCTTACAAAAACTAACACTGCTTGACTTCCCGGGACAGATCGCATGCACGATCTTTACAGCAGGATGCAATATGCGTTGCCCGTTCTGTCACAATGCCTCACTCGTCACACATATTGACCCAAACGCAGTTATGGACGAGGATGAATTTTTCAAGTTTCTAAAAAAAAGAGAAGGCGTGCTCGACGGCGTCGCAATAACCGGCGGAGAACCAACGATCGTCCCGGACCTTATTCCGTTTATCAGCAAAATCAGGGCGCTCGGATACAAAGTCAAACTTGACACGAACGGAACCAATCCGGACGTTCTGCGAACGGTGCTCAGAGACAAGTTGGCGGATTATGTGGCAATGGATATCAAAAATTCAAAAGAAAACTATCCGAAAACCATTGGCCTTCCAAATTTTAAAATTGACAACATCGAGCAAAGCGTCAATCTATTGATGTCTTCAGACACACCGTTCGAATTCAGGACAACGGTGGTCAATGAATTTCACTCGCCTTCTGACTTCGCTTCTATTGGAAAGTGGCTCGCCGGCAACGAGTTGTTCTTTCTCCAGAATTTCAAAGATTCCGGCGATCTTATTTCTGAAGGTGTTCACGGAAAATCGCCCGAACAGATGAAGGAATGTCTCGACGCTATCAAGCCTTTTATTCCAAAAGCGGAACTTCGCGGCATCTGAGCTTTCTCGTTATAGAATCTTTTTATACATAAAATATAAGAAAACACGTGCACAGCCAAATTCAGCAGTGTTGCCGTAGTCCTGAGGCGAGCGGGGAAATACAGTGCCAGAGGGCGCAGCCGAGCGGGGAAATACAGTGCCGGAGGGCGCAGCCGAACGGGGGACAGAGAGCGGTTCTTTTGTTCTTTTTTGCTATGCCTTAAAAAGCAAAGCATAAAATGCAAAAGAACCGCTCTCTGTCCCCCGTTCGGCTGCGCCCTCTGGCACTGTACACCCCCGCTCGGCTGCGCCCTTTGGCACTGTATTTCCCCGCTCGCCTCCGGACACCTAATTTGCAGGCCGTAGCAAACCGCTCTCTGCCCCCCGTTCACATAGCAAACCGGTCTCTGTCCCCCGTTCACAGCCACTACATATTGTGGCAGGGCAAGAAAAAAATTACAATATTTTGTTATTTGGCTATTGACACCGCTTTTTCGCCGCGGTATAATTTCTTATGCGCAATCGCGATTAAAGGGATTTGACACCGCAGCATGCGATCACAGCCTGCGCTGCGGCTTCAAGGGACGAAATCGCCCTTCCGCGATGCCGGAATCACCCGGATAAAGAATCATAACTAACACGCAAAACAGGGAGTTGACATCATGTACCAGGTACTAAAGAGAGACGGAAAAGTATCCGAATTCAACTTAAGCAAGATCAGCAACGCAATCACACGCGCATTTGACGCTGTTGACAGACAATACAACTCCAGCATAATTGACCTGCTGGCACTCAAAGTTACCGCCGAATACGAGCCCAAGATCAAAGACGGCCTCATCGCGGTAGAAGACATACAGGACAGCGTTGAAGCCGTACTCGTACAGGCAGGGTACGCCGACGTTGCGAAGGCATACATCCTGTACCGCAAACAGCGTGAAAAACTCCGCAACATGAAGTCCACCATTCTGGACTACAAAGAACTCGTCGATAACTATGTACAGTCCATCGACTGGCGCGTAAAAGAAAACTCCACAGTCACGTACTCCGTCGGCGGCCTCATCCTCCACAACTCCGGCGCCATCACCGCAAACTACTGGCTCAGCGAGATATATGACGACGAAATTGCCAACGCACATAAAAACGCCGATCTGCACCTGCACGACCTCGCGATGCTTACAGGCTACTGTGCAGGCTGGTCGCTCAAGCAGCTCATACAGGAAGGCCTGGGAGGCATCCCCGGAAAGATCACGTCCTCCCCCGCCAGCCACCTTGCCACCCTCTGCAACCAGATGGTCAACTTCCTCGGCATCATGCAGAACGAATGGGCAGGCGCTCAGGCATTTTCGTCATTTGACACCTACCTTGCCCCGTTCGTTAAAGCGGACAATCTCAGTTACCGCGACGTTAAGAAATGCATAGAGTCTTTCATTTTCGGCGTAAACACTCCCAGCCGCTGGGGTACGCAGGCTCCGTTCTCG
>JAEEGL016182122.1_pt1 | contig 34877 bp, 28 predicted proteins | sample 9134231 | NCBI WGS metagenome assembly JAEEGL01 (sample SAMN16246548, study PRJNA631951) | gut metagenome | biome: gut microbiome; feature: rumen; material: fiber-attached | host: Bos | place: Iran: Karaj | collected 2018-10
CCGAAAGGAAGAAATCTACGGGAATCAAGACTCCGCGAAGGAAAAAGAAATGATTTGTAAGGCGGCCGTTGAGATATACGGCCGCTATTTTCAAGGTGGTGAGAACATTGAGTGATAATCAAAAAAACACAACCGGCGTCGGCGACAGTATAGATAATATGGCTGCAGGCGCTGCTGACGCTGCTAAAACAGCGGGGCAGATCGCAAAAAAGGTCGGTTCCGCAGCGAAGAAAACGGCGGAAACAGCAAAAGTCAGCGCGGAAGCCGCCGGTGCCGGAACAAAGGCAGCCTCCACCGCGGCGTCCACCGCGTCATCCTCTGCGTCTACTGCCGCCTCGACCGTTGGCGGTTCTACTGCGGCTGGTTCCGCTGGCGGTCCCGTCGGCGCGATAATCGGTTTGGCAGCCGGTCTTGTGATTGAATTCAAGGACGAAATATACAAGGTCCTAATGGTCCTCGGCTTTTCCGTGGTATTTATCGCTATCCTGCTGATGTCGCTGCCGAACGTCATATATGAACGTGTTACCGACGCCGCTGTTGAGGCATGGCATCAGACGATAGAGCATCCGTATGTCATTCCTATCGCATATTCGGATACCTCCGGTACGATCGAGCAGAGCGTGAGATCGGGATATAATGCCACGCTTGCCGGACTCGCCTCGACTGTAACCAGCGAGGGCCTGCCTCTTACCGCTGAATCTCTTTCTCAGATTATAAGCGGCGACGGCACATATGAGTTCGGCGATACATATCTATATGTTTCCGACCCGACGAAGATGATCGGGCTGGATTACGACGCTTCATACATTATGGCGGCATACTCGACGTCCATGCTTAATGTTCCCAATTCTTCTGAGATCGAAGGAATATTCAACGGAACGGCGGAGACGGATATGGTGAATAAGCTGTCCGCTGTTGAGGACGAAATGTTCGGATACACCATAACAAAAAGCACAGAAACGGTGATCGTTCCCGCGGAATACTATACCTATTCATCTGCTGGTGTTATGACATATGTGACCGGAACAGAGCTTGTTGAAAACGACGACGGAACGGTGACGGAGGTCAAAAGGCTCGGACAGAAAGAGTTCTTCGTGCGGAATACCGCTATGGCTTCGACCGATACGGAGATCACAATTGATGATTACAGACTCGTTTCCATCGAAATCCCTGTGCAGGCTCTGAACGGAACACGTTATGTGACGCGGTACTATTATGAAAAGAACGGCATGAGAACGGTCACGCCCGAGACGAAAACGCTGACATACATCAACTGCTCCATCAGCAATTTCAATGAAGACTGCATACTGGACGCTTTTGATATCAACGAGTATGCACTTTTCGGTCACACCTCCCATCAGAACTGGGAAGTAATCGAAAGTCTGAAATACAATATCAATCAGGCCATTGGGCTCGACGGATCATATGTCAGGATGGTTTATTCTTCCATGATCAACGGCGAGCTGATATCAAAGAACGGCGTTCCATGGTACAGAACCGATGTCAGCGTGTCAGATCTGCCTGAAATCGAGGAACCGCTGGAAACATATCTGGACAGCATTCCCGTTTTCACGGGCGCAGAAGCTGAGGCGGAAAAGCTGAAGGATTTCTTCCCGATGGCGGAAGACGGAACGCTTGCCAGAACGGTGAAACAGGGCGTTATGATCCTGTATTACCCGGACGGTTCGGCGGAAAAGCTGTACAGCAGCGAGTACTATACGTCGCAGGTGAGTTCCTTCATCTCCCCCCTGCCGTACGACGACGCATACTGTTCGTCGGATTACGGTTACAGGATGCTGAGCGGTGAATACAAGATGCACGGCGGCGTCGATCTCTGCTGCTGGTCGGGAACGCTCAACAAAAACGTCATTTCGACCGCGGCTGGTACTGTGATCTATTCCGGCTTCAACGCCTACGGCAACTGCGTGATGATCGATCACGGCAACGGAATAGTATCGCTTTACGGCCATCTCAATTCGAGAAAGGTCAGTGAAGGCGACGCCGTATCCCAGGGCCAGCTGATCGGTTTCGCGGGAAGCACTTACGGATCCGGCGGGTATTCAACGGGACCGCATCTGCACTTTGAGATCCGGGTAAACGATCAGCGTGAAAACCCAAGAACATATGTCGATCTACCTGCCTACTCAGACTGGTAATAAATATACGGAGGTTTTTTACAATGGATGAAAAGGAAATAAACAACATCTTTGCGATTCCGGTAAATTACACGGATTCAGGCAAGGTTCTCGGAGGTATGTTTGAACTGCGAAACGTAATCGAAGCGGTTGTCCTGCTTCTTGCGTTCGGGTATCCGGAACTTAGGCTGATTCCGATGACCGGAACGACGAGGATCATCGTCATGGCGGTCACGCTCATACCGATAGCGATTATTGCGCTGGTCGGCATTGACGGCGAGTCGCTGTTTCAGTTTACAGGCCATATTTTCACATTCTTTCTGAATAAGAGAGTACTGCATTTCCGCAGGATAGGAGGCAAAAATGTCCAGGCGAAAAAGAAAAAACGCTGAAAAGCTTCAGTACGTGCAGGATTTTATCCCTGTCAAAGATATAGTTCGAGGTATTATCGTGACCGAGGATAACCGGTATATCAAGATCCTTGAGATCGAGCCGCTGAACTTTATGCTTCGTTCTGAAGAGGAACAATTTAATATCATTTCGACGTTCGCGTGCTGGCTGAAGATATCGCCGATGAAGCTGCAGTTCAAGTCGGTTACCAGAAAGGCCGATTCTAAAAAGCATATTGAGAGCCTTCAGTCCGAGCTCGCGGCGGAGGAGAACGATAATTGCCGCAAACTGGCTGATGATTACATAAGACTCGTGCGGGATGTCGGCAGCAGAGAAGCGCTCACAAGGCGCTTTTTCCTCATTTTCCAGTATGAGGCTTTACGCCGCACGGACAGCGAGGACTTCGGCGTGATCTTTTCCGCGCTTCAGGCGGCGGAACAGACTGCGAGGGCGTACTTCATGCAGTGCGGCAATTCCATCGTTCAGCCGAAAGATCCGGATACCGCCGCCGCTGAAATACTGTATATGTTCTTCAACCGTAAAAGCTGTGTTGAAGAGCCGTTCCAGAGCCGCGTCGACCGTGTGATTGATGACACGATGACAGCCAGAAACCTGATCATTGGCGTCGATGAGGTACCGAAAATCAGAATCAGCAATTTCGTCGCCCCACGCGGCATCGACCTGTCCCATTACAACTATTTCGTTATGGATGGGCTCTATTACACGATCATGCATATCAAGGCGGACGGATATCCCGCAAGGGTTCGCGGCGGATGGATCTCAGCGCTGGTGAATGCCGGCGAAGGTATCGACATAGACATCCACCTCAAACGAGAGGAACGCGGCAGAACTGTCGACAAAGTCGCTCAGAAAATCCGGTTGAACAGAACGAAGCTGAAAAGCATGCAGGATACGAGCACCGATTACGAGGAACTGGCAAACTCCATTCAGGCAGGCTATTACATCAAACAGTCGATCGCCAACAATAATGAGGATCTCTTTTATATGTCCATCTTCATTACGGTTTCCGCGAAATCCCTTGATGAGCTCTTTTGGAGAAAGAACCAGCTGACAAATATGATGAAAAGCATGGATATCTACGTCAGCGACTGCCGTTTTCAGCAGGAGGCGGCGCTTGAATCGGTCATGCCGTTTCTGCACGTCGCTCCGCATCTGCTGAAGAAATCGCAGCGTAATATCCTGACATCCGGCGCGGCGAGCACATACATGTTCACGTCGTTCGAGATGTCGGACGACCACGGCGTGCTGCTCGGTCTGAACCAGTACAACAATTCGCTGTGCATTGTGGATCTGTTCAACACCGCGAAAAACAAAAACGCTAACCTGAATTTGATCGGAACGTCCGGCGCGGGAAAGACTTTCACGCTCCAGCTGCTCGCTCTGCGGATGCGAATGCGCGGTATCCAGTGCTTCATTTTGGCTCCGATCAAGGGACATGAGTTCGCGCGCGCCTGCAGAGCCATCGGCGGCACCTACGTCAAGATTGCTCCCGGCTCGCAGAACTGCATCAACGTCATGGAGATCCGGCATACGATATCGCCGAACACGGAGCTGATCGATGAAATCGATGCAGGCGAATCGGACAGCATGCTTGCGCGGAAGATCCAGCAACTGATGATCTTCTTCACGCTGCTGATTCCGGACATGACGAACGAAGAGGAACAGATGCTGGACGAAGCGCTTATAAAGACCTACGCAGATTTCGGTATCACGCACGACAACGCCTCCCTGTATGAGGATGCGGAATGTGATCCGCCGGTCATGAAGCCGATGCCGATCCTCGGAGATCTGCACCGTAATCTTGCCGACAATCCTCTGACAAAGCGTATCGCGATCATCATTTCCAGATTCGTGACCGGTTCCGCGCAGAGCTTTAACAGGCAAACAAACGTCGATCTTTCCAACAAATATGTCGTTCTGGATCTCTCGGAACTGAAAGGCAGGCTTCTGCCTGTTGGCATGATGATCGCGCTCGATTACGTTTGGGACATCATAAAATCGGACAGAACGAAGAAAAAAGCGATCATGATCGACGAGATCTGGCAGCTTGTCGGCGCATCCTCAAACAAGCAGGCCGCGGAGTTCTGCCTTACAATCTTCAAAACGATCAGGGGCTTCGGCGGCGCTGCAATTTCAGCGACGCAGGACCTTTCGGACTTTTTCGGTCTGGAGGACGGGCGTTACGGCAGGGCGATCATCAACAACTCAAAGAACAAGATCATTCTGAACCTTGAGCCCGACGAAGCCAAATACGTTCAGGAAGTACTCCGTCTGACAAAATCCGAAGTGTCCTCGATCACCCGTTTTGAGCGCGGTGAGGCACTCGTTTATTCAAACAACAATAAGGTACCGGTGATCATCAAAGCATCGCCGGAGGAACAGCGGATGATCACAACCGACCGCGCAGAGCTTGAGGCAATTGCGAGAGAGAAAAAGCGTGAACGGGAAAAGAAAACGCAAAACGCATAAATAAGACTCAAAACGCAAAACGCGCAAATCTCAGGTTATGCGTTTATTTGACACAAAACGCACAGAATGCGTTTTCCTTTATTTGCTTGCTCCGTTGTCCGTGGCTTTTTGTCCATATTTCCCACGGACGCAACTCTTTTCCGGGCACGGGATGCTGGACGGTATCCCGTGCCTGCTTTAGATCCAATAAAGAATGAGGTGAATTACATTGGACGATACAAAATTCATATCTGATCTGCTCACTGATTTCGGTATTCTTCCGGAAAAGCTGGTGATAGCCCTGCTCAACAAACAGAACCCTGAAACCGCGGGAAGGCTGCTCAGAAAAATGAGGAACGCCAACAGGATCGTACCTGTCAACGGCATCTACCTTGCGGCAAACCGATACTGCAAGCCCGATCTCCGCAGCACGACAGCGCTGTGGATTGTAACAAAATTCCTGACGGAAGACGGCGTCAGCGGTATCTACCCTTGCAAGCTGCCGTCGGTAGTGACCTTTATCCGCAATAACGAGGCTTATGAAGTCATTGTTATAAACGAAGGAGAGGATTATCTGCTTGCCGGTTCCGACGTCGACAGGGAGACAAAATATATCATTGTGGTTCCCGATCCCGGCAAAGCGAACGGAATCAGATATCTTGACAGATTCAGCGACGCAAGGTTCATCCTCGCGACGGTCGAATACTCAAGTATGGATGTGGAACCGGAAATTATCTTTTTCAGGAGGGAAAACAATGAATCAGATTGAGAACAGTTTAGTACGGATCAGGTCGCTGCTGATAAAAATGACCAGGCAAGAACAACTGATTGAGGACTGCCTCAAAAGCGGATCGAGAGCTTCCGCGTTTGAAAACGCCCTTGAGCTTGAACGTCTTAGTGAAACGTATACGCTTTCCACAAGAGAACTACCGCAGGATTTCGGTATTCCAAAGGCCGTCGATGCCGTTGAAGAGATCGTCACGGAGTCTTTTCCCTGCGAAATCGGTTACACAAAAGAGGGATGGTTCAGACTGGTTATGCCAATGTTGCTCCCGAAGAAAAGCAGAACCGGCAGCGTCGATTATATCCGCGGATCTCTCTATCCCCAAATGTATGATTATTTCAGAAAGCATCGGATAGAAAGGCTCCGCGACTGTGTGATCATATTCAGACATGTATATGATAAAAACACACCGCAGTATCGCAAGCGCGATCACGACAATATCGAGGTCAAACAGGTAACGGACATCGTCGCGTGGTTCACAATGACAGACGACGGGCCCGATATCTGTCGGCACTACTACTGCTCCGCATCAGGCAGTCAAAACAGAACGGAGGTGTATGTCGTTCCGAAACTGGAGTTTCCGTTCTGGATGATTCTGTTTGAAAATTGACGCCTGCAAAACAGGGCGAACTGAGGTGTCATAAATCAAAAAATGACACCTCAAAAAAATGACCCCTCGCAAATGCGGTCAAAACGCTTGACCTGACTGCTTTTCCGCCCGATCTTTACGCCGAGATAATGCTTCGCAATGGCATAGCGCGGCAATAAGCATCGGTTCGATTTAGCCTGTTCGGAAACATTCGCAGGCGGCAGTCCCCGGCGGTCATATTCACAATACGAACGCTGCCAACCATGCGGCAGCGGCAGTCAAAAAACGGTAACTATTCACAATTCAGGCACAGTCAAACTGTTCGGCAACGGCAGTCTGACGGCGGAATAGTTTAAGACGCGAACACAGTCAAACTGCTCGGCAACGGCAGTCTGATTGCGTTTATTTTTTTAACGCGTCTGCTATCAGCTGCTCGGTAACGGGCAGTCAAGACAGGAGGGATGTAAATGATAGTAGTTAAAGAAAATACGGTTGTATGGAATCTTCTGCGCATTATCGCTTTATGCGGTGAGTTCCCTGTGTATTCGATCGGCATTCTCGGAAACAGACGGGAATACAGGAAACGCATCTGTGAAATGCAGGATGAGCAGACCTATAAGAACCCGTATACCGAACGGACGATAACCGTAAAGGCTCTTACGGTGTCATCCAACGGACGGACAAAAACCGTTCGCATACTGAAAAACGCGACAGAGCTTCTCAGATGGGTCGGGTATTACGACACCTATGCGGAGAGATTTCTGAAATCCGGCTTTCACGGAGACGAGGATCATCTCGACAGAAATCACAGAGTCGCGGAAACGGCAGCCCTGTTCCTGAGGGCGGGCTACCCCGTGGAGACGGATGGTAATGCCGACATGGAACAGACCAAAAAAGACACACTTTATCTCGCTCACGTTTTCAAAAGCGTTGATAATGAGCCCGATCCGAAATCCCGGTACACAAGAGTCACCGGCGGATTCAGGGCTCGCGACAGTTGCTTCGCTGTATATAACACGCGTGACCGGGCTATGAAGTGGATCGGCAGAGGAGAACTGAAAACCCGGCTCCTGCTCAGAGAAAAGTTCGGACGTGATCTCACCGGAGCGATCCTGCTCGGAAAAGACTACAAAACCGGTATGAAAACCGCGCTCCGAACTGACTCGGCGGGAAGCAAAACTCCCTTTTACCGGGACTGGGACAAGCTCTTCTTCGTGCCGCTTGATGAAAACGGGGCCGCTCTTCTCAGAATCATTTCAGTAAAAGACATAAGCGAACGCATACTGGAAATGATGTTTGATCCCGCGAGCCGGTCCTACGGAAACGGAACGTTCAACTATCACGCGAAAATCAACGGTGTGTATGTGTACTCGTTCCTCGACAGTGATCTTAAAGGGATCATCGAATTCAAAAACGGACTCCGCGCGGATGATCGTGCTGAAGTGCTCTGCTATGACTTTCAGACTGATTTTGTCAGGGAGCATTTCAGTGATATGACTATCAAAATCACGAACATCCCGATGGACGCCGTCAAAGAGATCTTACGTTAACGGAGGTGATACTAATGAAGGATCTTATCAGCGCAAGAGAGCTTACCGATGAGCTTCTCGCAATGCGGGCGCTTCTTACCGACGCGCTCAAAAATGACAACAGCGTATTCGGCGAACTGATGCGGGACTACAGAAAAGGCAGTCTCAAAACGGTCAACGACCTGCTTAAGAGCATCCGGTTGCTTCAGGAGGAGGCTGATTGAGTATGGATAAAAGAAAAAAAGTACTGGTCGGCCTGCTTTCGGGAGTCATACTGGGCGTCGTGCTGTATATCAGCGGACTTTTCGGTCAGATGCTCGGGAATTACGCGGCATGGCAGACGACAGGCGGAGGCTGGGCGTCCAACACCAGCCCCGAACTGCCGGATCCTGGGTTCTGGATCTGCATGAGGAACGCTTTCACACTGAACGGTCTGAAGGCGCTCGGCATCATACTGTTTGCGGCCGCTGCGGTCTTCCTCTATTTCCGGTTCTTCTCTGACAGATTCAGCAGCAAAAACTGGGATCCCAGAGGATTCCGGATCAGCAAGGAAGGAACCTACGGCACCGCTTCCCGCATGAGCGAGAAGGAGATGAAAGAGGATCTGGAGGTGACTGTCCCGGAGAAAGCCCGCGGCACCATACTGGGCGAGCATAAGGGAAAGGTCGTCTGTATGCCGGTGGATACTCATTTCAACCGGCATATCGCGATCTTCGGCGCGTCCGGAACCATGAAGACCCGCGCCATCATACGGAACGCGCTGTTTCAAAGCATCCGCAGAGGCGAATCGGCGGTCATCACCGATCCGAAGGGAGAACTGTATTCCGATACTGCGCAGCTCTTCCGGAAAAACGGGTATGACGTCAAGGTATACAACCTGGTATCTCCGACGCATTCCGACAGCTGGAACTGCATGAGTGACCTAAACGGCGACACCCTGCTCGCGCAGGTACTGACAGACGTTATCATCGGCAACACAGCCGCGGGCTCCGGCGACGGCTTCTGGGAGGACGGCGCGGCGGATCTTCTGAAGGCTCTCATACTGTATGTGGACAGAGACCCGCACAGATCTCCGGAGGAGAAAAACCTTTCTACTGTGTACAAAATGCTCTGCACCAACTCGGTCGCCACACTGACCAGAATGTTTGAGAATCTTCCGCCGGGCCATCCGGCTAAGGTTCCATACTCATTTTTCGCGCAGGCGACCGACAAGATCCAGGCGGGCATCGTTATGGGGCTCGGTACGCGACTCCAGGTTTTGCAGAACGTCGCGGTCGATAACATCACGAGTCGAAACGACATCGACCTGACGGAACCCGCAAAGCGCAAATGCGCGTTCTTCATCGTTATTTCGGACAGAGACGCGACAATGGCGTTTCTGTCTTCGCTTTTCTTTTCATCGTTGTTTATTAAGCTCATCGGGTTTGCGGATACCTGCCCGGACGGGAAATGCCCGGTTCCGGTCAACCTCATCCTTGATGAGTTCAATAATATCGGCAGACTCGGCGGCGCGGCCGACGGCAGCGACTTTCCGCGAACTCTCTCAGTTATCCGTTCGAGAGACATCAAGGTTATGCTTGCCGTGCAGTCGCTCGGTCAGCTTCAGAACCGTTATCCCAACAACCTTTGGGCGGAGATCATCGGCAACTGCGATATCCAGCTCATGCTCGGCTGTACGGACGACGTGACGGCGGAATACTTTTCCGCCCGCTCGGGCGATATGAGCATCGAAGTCGATTCAACGCGCGTAATGAAGAAAACGATCGCTCTGGCTCAGGTGATTCCTCAATATCAGGAAACCATGGGTCAGGGCAAGCGACGTCTTCTCACGCCTGACGAAGTGCTTCGGCTTCCGCGAAACGAAATGCTCGCGATCATACGCGGTCATAACATTCTGTGGCTCGATAAGTTTGATTACACAAAGCACCCGATGTCGAAGCGGATCGTAAAAACCAGTCTGATGGATTACTGCCCAAGAGCCGGAGCTCAAATCCCTTCGGCCGCTCAGGCGTCGCCCGGTTTGGAATCGGACAAACCCGCCGGCGGTTCGATGTACGATAAGTACTCCAGAACCTCTCCGGGTGATTTTTAATGGAGGTGATTACCATGTTCCTTGCAATCGCAGACTATGTCAGAACGGCATTCCGATTCATCAAAAGAGCTTTTTCTCTCAGCAGCTGACGAAGCTCAGTTCTAAGAACGGATAATTTTACTGGAAGGAGGTTAAGATTATGCCCAGTAAAATCAATGCCGGGGTCAATAACGGATCTGATCCCGGCGAGCTGAAAGAGATCCCGAACGATTCTCCGAGGGTCTCCAGATCCGTTATTTCCCGTATGCGCCGTGAGAGCGAAGACGTCCTTTCCATCAGCGGCGAACGGGTAAGCGAAGGGCGGATCGACGCCTTCTCGCGAAACCTCATCGATCTTGTCGCTTCTCAGAAGAACAAGAAGATTCTGACCGACCGGATCAACGGTATCGAATCCGCCGGCGGTCACACCAACGCGGTCCTCTACCACGGTGAGTTCAAGATCCTCATACCGGATTCGTATATGTTCGATCTGACCAATCGCGGATATGTTATCCCGGAGAACGCCGCATTCGCGCACATCATCTCCGGCAGGCTCGACGCAGAGGTCGATTACGTCGTCGTCGAGATCGACATCGAGAACCGTATCGCCGTCGGCAACCATCTGGAGGCCGCGCGGCGAAAGCAGAAAGCATACTTCTTCGATCCCGGCTCCGACGGGAAGCCTCTTGTAAACAAGGGGATGATCGTCGAGGCCCGGGTCATTACGGTCAGACGGTACGGCATCTTTGTGGACGTCTTCGGATGCGAAAGCTTCATACCGATCAAGGAGCTTTCGTATACCAGGATCGCCGACGCCGGGGATCTGTTTACCACCGGCGAGATCATTCAGGTTCGCATCCTTGAGATCGAACCTGTTTCCGATACGCAGGTGAAGGTCACCGCGTCGGTCAAGGAAGCGATTCCCGATCCGAGGATCGCTGCGATGTCCATCTACAAGATCGACGGCCTGTACAACGGGAAGGTCACCATGATCGACGAGTTCGGCGTCTTCGTTTCGCTTGCGAACGGAGCCGAATGCAAGTGTGAGTTCCCGAAGGAAAGGTTCCCCGCGATCGGGTCCGTCGTAACCGTGAGGATCTACCGCAAGAACGAAGAGGAAAAGCTTCTCTGGGGCGTTATCACGAGAATCGTGAAGTGACTGTAACATTTTCAGTCCGGCGTTTGTATAATCAGTATGAAAGGAGCTGACATTCATGAAAAAAGCATTTGCCTTGATCTTATCTCTCATACTGATTTTCGCGTTAACCTTCAGCGCTTCCGCGGAAAACTATGTCCGCGTGCCTGATAACTGGGAAGAACTGTTCGTCTCCGACTACAGTACGGATTTCAGAACTACCGGAGTTTACGAGTATACCTATGGTGAAATAAGATACTGCGAGCTCGGAGATCCCGACAATGACTGGCAGATCACTGCCGCCGACGCACGTCTGGCGCTCAGACGCAGCGTCAGTCTGGACGATCATCTGTCGGAAGCCCAGATCAAAGCAATGGACGTCAATCGCGACGGCGAGGTCACGGCCGCAGACGCCAGACTGATTCTCAGAGCCGCCATCAGACTGGAACAGATCACAAACGACGGAGTCATTACAGACCGGAAAGCGCCGCCGACGATGACGATCACGGAAGCCGATATCGAGGAACTGACGTATATCGGCTGCGAGTATATCAGATGGCTTGGCATTCCGGTTGACCCGATCGAATCTACCGGCTATGACTGCGAGGTCGCCGGTTTCTTCAGGGACTGGTCTTACGAGTATGGGAAGGAATACGGCTATAAAAAATCGGTTATGACGCCGAAAGAGATTATGAAGCTCACCATGCTGAATTCCATCTACAACACGTACAGAGAGATCGTGGAGGAGACCGGGGACGCACCCTGGAGCCTTTATCCGGTCTTCACACTGAACCGGGACGGGAAAAATCCGGTCCGCGGGGACGAGTGGATCTACTGGACCGGGTACAGCATCTCGTACATCCATTATCCTCTCGCAGTCAAAAACGGTCCCTATGATTATCCGTACACCCTTATAAACCGCATTGTCTGACGCCCGATTCCGCATCGGACACTGCATCAAATCCTGTTTTGTCTAATCATCATTATTATTTTCAACCATTCACCTGCGCCGGTGCATCCGGCGCTTTTTCTTTTTCCGAACAATCCAAGGAAGGAGCGATTCTATGACTATGACAAGGAAAAAGATTCTGATGGCCGCCGCCTCGCTGGTCCTTATCGCCGCGATGATTTTTACGACCGGGCCGGTATCGACGGTCATCTCCAACGCACTCACCCAGAGACAGACCTCCACCTACACGTTCTATAACGTGAAGAACAGCTGGATGTCGATGTTCACGTTCACCGATGCGAACGGCAATTCCAGAACCGTCGCACCGAAGGGCGGCATGCGGATGTCCCTGATGTTTCTGGGAGACGGTACACCGGTCTACTGTGTCGAGATGGACAAATCTCTGCACGGCGGTACGGTTGACGCCTCCACCTCCGACATCTTCTCCACAACGGAATGGCGGGCGATCAGCACGACCGGACAGAACGGCATCAAACGCGCTATGATCTACGGTTATCCGAACAACACGAGCAACTACGACATCAGCGGAATCACAAACTACGAAAAGCAGTATGCGGTCCAGCTGCTCGTATGGGAGTTCCAGACCAATAAGCGCACGGATTATGTCGCCAGAAATTCCTCCGGCAGTACGGTGACAAGCTACAACAACGTGGCGAGCCCAATCAACGGCGGTCTCATCGAGGCATCCGGAGTCGCGGGCGATATTTCCGTCAACTATTCCAGGGTGAAACAGTATTATTTCAAGCTGCTCGACGCGATGTCAAAGCATCAGAACAAGCCGTCTCTCAGCAAGATGTCGCTTACTCTGAAGCCGGGACAAAGCGAGACCATTACGGACGCCAACTCTCTTCTGCAGAACTTCAACGTCTCGACGTCGGATTCCAGTGTGGCAACGGCGACGGTCCTTTCCTCGAATCAGCTGAAGGTCACCGGCGGCAGCAAAGCTGGCACCGCGACAATCTATCTGACAAAAAAGCTGACTGAAACGTCAGGAGCACTGGCGCTGACCGGCGCTGGACAGATGCTGATCTACGGAGCGATCTCCGACCCGGTCAAGACGCAGCTGAACGTGACGGTACCGACCGGCTCCTGCCAACTGACCAAGACCAGCGACGACGGAGCCAAGGCCGGCTTCAAGTTCACGCTGGCCAAATCGGACGGCACTTATTCGCAGGACGGTACGACTGATGCGAACGGCAAGATCACCTGGACCGGTCTGCAGCCCGGCACGTATACCGTGACTGAAAAACTGACGACCGCGCAGTCCGGCAAATACCAGACGCTTGCCTCGAAGACCGTGACGGTCACGGCAGGCAGTACGGCAACAGTGAGCTTCGCGAACAAGGTGAAGCTCGGCGCGGTCGCGCTGTATAAGAGCGATGACCGCGGCTACGATCTGCAGGGAGCCAAATTCGGCGTCTACGCATCCGCGTCCAATGCCAATTCGGACACTTCCAGACTGGCGACGGTGACAACGGATTCCGACGGTACCGCAATCTATGGCGGCAGCTGGGGCTCCGTCTCGTCCTACACTCTCACGGAGGGAACAACCTATTATTTCAAAGAGGTCTCCGCTCCGACGGGATACACAATCAACACCGATGTGTTCTCCGCAAAAGTGGTCGCAGGTACGGTCACCTACGCGGTGAATTCGAACAATGAGGACCCTGTGGATAACCGTCAGGGAAAAATCAGTCTGGAGAAATACGACTCCGACGGCAAAAAACTCGGCGCCGGTTACGTCTTCGGCGTGTATTCCAATTCGGCCTGCACGACGCAGGTCACGACGCTGACTACCGGCTCAAACGGAACCGCCGTATCAGGATATCTCAACGCAGGCACTTATTACGTGAAGGAGAAGGCGCTGCCGTCGAACGACACGACGCATTCCCTAAGCACGCAAGTGTATACGGTGACGATCCCGTACGGACAGACCGTGAAGGTCATGGCGTATAACAATTACGCTTACGGCGGACTCGGCGTCATCAAAGCCAACACCGCAGGCACAAGACTTTCCGGGGCTGTTTTCGGTGTGTTCACGTCTGAGGCGAACGCCAATATCGGCGGTGCTGCCGCAATCGGCACGATGACGACGAACGCAAACGGCGTCGCAACCTACGGCGTGACTTCAAACGGTTATTCTCTTGTGAAAGGTACGTATTACGTCAAAGAGCTTACCGCTCCGGCAGGCTATGAGGAAAACACGACTGTTTTCCTGGTGACCGTAACCGAAGGCACGCTGACCTACGCGAACGGCGGCAGCCCTGTTGTCAACAAAGGCTTCGGCAATATCGCGATTAAAAAGGTCGATCAGAACGGCAGTCCTCTCGCAGGCGTCGTATTCGGCGTTTTCTCCGGATCGGACGCACTGACTTCCAGTTATGTGGGAAGTTGCACCACCAGAGCGGACGGCGTCGCGACCTTCGGCGAGAATACCTCCGAAGAGAATCCTTACGCGCCCTATGAGCTGCGCGAGGGCACGACCTATTATTTCAAAGAGATCCACTCTCCGCAGGGCTACAAGATGAACGAAGGCGTCTATCCTGTGACCGTAGTCAGAGGACAGACCACCTATGCGAACAACGGTAATCCCGTGGTCAACGAGTATATGCTCGGCGGCATCGCGATCCGCAAGACCGATACCTCCGGTTCCCCAATGGCAGGAGTCAAATTCGGGTTCTATTCCGATAAGGACTGCACAAATCTTGTTTACGAAGGAACCACGGATTCCTCCGGCTGGATCTATTACGGCGGACGCGGGACCGCGGCCGACCCGTACACCCTTGAAGCAGGCACCGTCTTCTATATCAAAGAAACGCAGACGCTCGCAAACTACGTGCTTGACACCACCGTTACAAGAGCGACAGTTGAGCCTGAAACGGCAGTCACGTTCAGATTCGTGAACGCGAGCACGGTCGGCGTCCTTGAGATCCACAAGTACAACGACGACTCCGACGACACCTCCGGCTTTACCTTCCGTGTGACAGGCACGTCGGCTGACGGCGACAATATCGATCTGACGGTCACGACCGGCGACAAGGCCACTTACACGGTGACGTCCGGCTGCTCCACGAAAACCTATGAGTACGAATACAGCGTCGCCAGATTCGCATCTCTTCCTCCCGGAACCTATACGGTGTCCGAGATCCTGACGCCGGATCAGGCTTCCGTCTACGTCCAGCTCGGTATCGAGACCGTAACGGTTACTGCGGATCAGACCACGACGCTTGACGTTCACAACGTCATGTATAAAGGCGCTGTCGGTATCCGCAAGGTGGATGAGAACGGTCAACCTCTCGCGGGCGTTGTATTCGAACTCCGAGAGTATACAAGCGGATGCTCCAACAAGCTGATCGGCACCGTGACAACCGACGCCAACGGCGAGGCGGTCTTCGGTGGCAGAGGCACGGCGAACGATCCCTTCACACTGGATTATTCCGCCAAGGGCTACTACTTCATCGAGAAAGAGACCGTAACAGGATATCACCTGTCCAGAGACAAGATCAACGTCGGCTATGAGCGGAACAAGATCACCTGGGCCAACAACGGAACCGGAGTGGTCAACTATCCGAACGGAGCCATCAAACTGGTCAAGGTCAACGATTATGGAGATCCGATCCAGGGCGTCACCTTCGCTCTGAAATGTGCAAGTGAAAGCAGTCTGACTACCGAGGTCATGATGCTTTCCGGCGAGTATTATAAGGCGCTCTTCGCTTCCACTGTTCAGAATGACGCCGTTTACGGCATGCTCGCGGCTCTTGATCCTGACGTCACGAAAGACGATATCGACGATATGGGCTCAAGCGAGCGTGACGCTTACGTCGCCGCGCATACTGATTATGAGACGTATGATGAATATTTCGATTCAATTACGATTTCTCAGTATGACAGCTATGCGGCGTCCGTCGGTCTCGGGAATTTCGAGGGCTACAAGGACGACTGGTACAGAACGAACATCGTTCAGGCTGCGCTCGCATATTCCGATGAGGACTGGTCGAATATTATCAACAGACGGCTGGAAGCGGCCGGATACGATACCGAAACGCTTGAAACAGAGGCGCAGCTCAACGCCGCGATCAGCGTCGTGACCGGATATCCGAACAGCACCGCATACATCAACGCGATGAAGGCGGCGATGACCGAAAGCGGAAATATCGGCTATTCCGACATCTCCCGCGGCTACGCCCTGCTTCTTTACGGCTTCCTCACCTTCGACGAGTGGAAGGAATGGCACATCAATACTGATTTTGCTGTGCTGACCACCGACGCGAACGGCGAGATCCGTTACGGCGGCAGCGGCACGGCGGACGATCCGTATACGCTCGATCCTTTCAATCAGGTCATGATTATTGAGCTTGACACACCCGATGGGTATATTCCCCAGACTGAGTATATGTACACGAACGTGAGCTCCGGCGAAACAGTGACCTATCAGATCACGAACGAATCGGTCAAGGGCAGCGCCAGAGTTCTGAAGACGTCCGCGGACGGCGCGAAGGAGGGCTTTGAGTTCAGACTCAGCGGCACTTCCTCCTGCGGCATCAGTATCGATCTGACGAGAACCACCGATGAGAACGGCGTTGCCGATTTCGGCGAGGTGCCTGTCGGTACGTACACAGTGACCGAGACGCCTGTCACCGGATATGTGATCCAGGCGGCAAAGACGGTCACCGTTACGGAGAATCAGACGGCTGAGGTCAGCTTCTATAATTCCCTTGCGTGCGGCGGCGTCGGCGTGTACAAGACCGACGACGCGGGCAGTCCGGTTCAGGGCGCGGTATTCGAACTGTTCAGAGACAGGAGCTGCACCGATTCCCTCGGCACGGCTGAGACCGGCAGCGACGGACGCGCCTTCTTCGGCGGCAGCGGCACGGCGGCTTCTCCCTTTACTCTGGTCGAGGGTGCGACCTATTACGTAAAAGAAAAATCGGCTCCGGCAGGACTGTCGGCCGATACGGGAGTATATCCCGTGACGATTGTGAAAGACGCGATCACTTATATCAACGGAGGCGATCCCATTGTGAACATCAGAAAAGGCGGCATCGCGATCCGCAAGACTGACGATGCCGGCAACCCGATCGCGGGCGTCGTGTTCCGTATCTACAGAGACGAGGCCTGTGAAACTGTTATCGCCGAGACGACAACCGGCAGCGACGGCTGCGCGTACTACGGCGGTACCGGTGAAAACAACGATCCGTTCCTTCTGATGCCCGATTCAGTATGGTATCTGAAGGAAAAGGAAGCGCCTGACGGATATATCCTCAACGACGCGGCGTTTGACGTGACGGTAGTGTCCGGGACGATTTCCTGGGCCAACGGCGGCAGCGGCGTGATCAATACCCGTATGGGCGCGGTCGGCGTGTACAAGACCGACAACGACGGCCAGCCTCTTTCCGGCGTAAAGTTCGGTGTTTATTCCGATCCCGATTGCGAAACGAAGATATCCGAAATCACTACTGGAACAGGCGGCCTTGCGTACTGGGGCGGCAGCGCCGCACCGTACTCCCTCATTCCCGGCACGGTCTTCTATTTCCGCGAACTGGAAACGCTTCCCGGGTACATCCTTGAGGACCATATCTATGAAGCAACCGTGATCGCGGGCGAAATCGTGCTCGCGAACGGCGGGGACGCGATCATCAATCACCATAAAGGCAGTGTGAGGATTATAAAAACGTCTGAGGACGGCAATGTCGCCGACTTCGCGTTCACACTGACCGGCAACGGTGAGACCAGAACCGGTACGACGAATTCCGACGGCGAGATCCTGATCGATAATCTCATGCCCGGCACGTACACGGTAACTGAAAATCTTACCGAAGAGCAAAAGCTCAGGTACACCTGCTCGCCCGAAGAGCAGCAGGTCGCGGTGGTTGCGGACAATACCGCCGTCGTAACCTTCGTGAACACTCTCAACACCTCCGGACTTAGGATCGTCAAGACCAGTGAGGACGGAAACGTCGAGGGCTTCACGTTCAGACTGACCGGCACGACGCTGACCGGAACGCAGGTTGACACGACCGGTGTGACGAACGAGCTCGGCGTAATTCTCTTCGAGGATCTCAAGCCCGGCGATTACACTGTCGCCGAGGAACTGACTGAATCCCAGTCCGGGATCTATCTCTGTGCAAACGCGACTCAGGCCGTTCAGATCCGGGACGGCGGCTCTTACACGCTGAATTTCGAGAACAGTTTGAAAAAAGGGTCCGTGAAGATCATCAAGTCCTCCGAGGACGGCGTCCTTCAGGGACTGACCTTCAGACTGATCGGCACGTCGCTTTCCGGAATGGAGATCGACAGGACCGCAGTAACCGACGAACATGGCATTGCTGTTTTTGAAGACGTTCCCGTCAGCGGCAGCGCTCCTTACGTGATCTCCGAGATCAACGTTCCTTCGAGATATATTACAATATCTTCTCAGAACGTGACCGTAACCTATCAGAACCAGTCTGAAATCAGCTTCACCAATACGCTGATCCGCGGCGGCGTCACGCTGACCAAGTATGACGCCGACTATCCGGAGAATAAGCTTTCCGGAGCGGAGTTCACGCTGTATACTGATGAGAACTCGAACGGCGCGCATGACGAAGGCGAACCCGTATACGGCACGCTCAGTGAAACCGAACCCGGCGTGTACACGCTCGGCAGCATTCCTTACGGCCGTTATGTTCTGATCGAAACCGAGGCCCCGAGATACTTCGAGCTCGATCTGAACCAGTATGCGGTATTCGTCTCTGAGCCCGGAGTGATTACGATCGATAACTCTCCCGGCGAGGGCTTCCTGAACAGAGCCCAGACCGGCAGTCTCAGGATTGTCAAGCATTCCGAGGACGGAGTTATTGAGAACGTCAGCTTCAGAGTTACCGGCACCGATCTGACCGGGCACGCCTATGATCAGACCTTCACTACGAATGCCTCCGGCGTCATTGAGATCACTGGTCTAAGAATCGGTACGTATACCGTTTCCGAGATCGGCAATGAGAACAGCGCCAGATACGTCCTGCCCGACGACCAGACGATCCTGATCGGGACCGATTCTCAGACTGAAATCACTTTTGAGAACATCCTGGTTAGATCTGATATTTCCGGCGTCAAGCGCGATGAAGACGGCGAACTGCTGACCGGCGTCGAGTTCGGTCTGTACGAAGGTGAAGATCTTCTCATGACGGCGTCCACGCAGAACGGTACATTTCGGTTTGAGAACATTCCCTACGGCGACTACGTCGTTAAGGAGATCACTCCTCTGGAGGGCTTCATTCTCGACACGACGGAGTATCCAGTCAGTGTGAGAGAAAATAATCAAACGATCACCGTCGACATTGCTCCGAACCGGTATGCGAAAGGCAGCGTAATCGGTTACAAGAAAGACGCGAACAACACTGCGCTGGAAGGCGCGATCTTCGGTCTTTTCAAAGAGACCGATACGGTCTTCACTGATGATAACGCCATACTGACAGCGGTATCCGGTCCCGACGGCGTCTTCCGGTTTGATAACGTCCGCTACGGCCGCTATGTCATCCGCGAGCTCTATGCTCCCGAGGGATTCGTCCTGTCCGATTCTCCTTACTCCGCAGTCATTGATTCCGACGGCTGCGAAATTGCGATTACTGCCACAAACATCCCGATAACGGGCAATGCGCGCACGACGAAGATCGACGAGGAGTATCCTGAGAACCGTCTCACGGGAGCTGTCTTCGAGATCTACGCCGACAGCAACAAGAACAGGGCGTACGATCCCGGTCTTGACCTGCTCATCGGCGAGATGACCGAATCAGCGATCGGCACCTACACATACGACAACCTTGTTTTCGGCGGATATTTCCTTCATGAAAAACAGGCTCCCGACGGTTTCATCCCCGACGAGGGATATTACTATTTCTCGATCACGCATAACGGAGAGACCGTCGACGTCGGCAACAACGCGGACGGCTGCTTCGCGAACGCGCCGGAACTCACCGAGCTTGTTATCAGAAAGACGAGCTCGGACGGGAAGCTCGATGGCTTCTCGTTCAGAGTGCAGGGCGTCACCGCCGGCGGTATTCAGTATGACGAAACGTTTGTTACCGATGAAAACGGCGAGATCCGCGTTACCGGTCTCAGGTACGGCGAATACGCCGTGAGCGAGGTCGTCAACGAGGTCTCGGCGGCCTACAGACATCCGGAGGATCAGAGCATAGTCCTCGATTCGGACGGCTCTCATACGCTGGAATTCTACAATTACAAAAACATTCCCATCGACACGGGCGTCGAGCTCACCACAGCGCCGTATATCATCCTGTTCTCGATCTGCGGGGCCGGGATCGCGGTCGCACTGGTGACGATGCTCGTCAGAAAGAAAAAGAAAGAAGGTCAGGAAGATGAATAAGCTTCGTTCCCTTTTCGCGGCATGCGCTGCCGTCATGCTGCTGCTTGTTATCACCGTACCGGGTTTCGCGTCCACCGCGGACCCGGCTACGGGTACCCCCACCGTGGAAATCGCCCTCGGCGCTGACAACGCCGGAGCTGAGTTCTACTTCAAGACCGACGCCGGGATCATGCCCGGCACGCTCAAGGCGGATCAGAACGGCACGATTACCGTCGAACTCGGCGGAAGCAGCAAATATGTTCTGACCTACGCCGGAGCCGCATCCGGCATGCCCGTGCCCACAGAACCGGCGGAAAGCGAAACCGCCGAACCCGTATCCGATGCTCAGACCGAACCGTCCGAGAGTACCGCAGCTGAGACCCCAGCGTCCGAAGGAACGAGAAAACCGCCCGTGAAGGATATGATCATATTCTTCGGCGGCATCACGCTCTGCGGCGGCTTCCTGCTCGGCTCCAAGATCCGCACCGCGATCAAGGCGAAGAAAGCGGAAAAGGACGACGATTCGGATTATGAAACATACGGATACTGATCTCTGCTGTGTGAAAACCAGTATGAGAAAATAATCACTCTATCGGATTGACTAATTGCAAAATATTTTTGCAGAAAATCAATCTTTTGGCTTGACAAGCGCAAGTTTTTCTGCTATTATTAAACCGTAGCAGAAAACAGGTCCAGGCTTCCGGTACGCACGCGTCAACACTTGTACCGCCTCATTCGGTACGGGGAACCGGAACGGATCAGCGCTCACCGAGCTGGCCACAATGACCTCTTCTGCGACATGCCCTCCGGGGCTGAGATGACTGCAAATCGACATATCAGATCTGATAAGAAATCGAAACGGGTATTCGTACCCCCTTTGATTCGGCGCACCTGTTCGCCATTCGGATCCCTATGTCGATTTGTTTTTATTCTCCCCCGGAGAGCTGTTCACAAGGAAGGAGGAACAAACAAATGAAAAAACAGAAAAAGAAGAAGGACTACAGTTCGATGAGATGTCCCTACTGCGGAAGCACGGTCGTTTTCCGCTCTGCCGAAGGGATCTATTCAAAGCCCTACGACGACGCCCTGCTCTGCGTCTGCTCCAGATACCCTGAATGCGACGCCTATGTAAAGTGTCATCCGGGCACAAGGATCCCCATGGGCCAGCTTGCCGACAAGAAGCTGAGAACGCTCAGGCGGCAGGCCCACAGGAGCTTCAACAAGCTGTTTGAATCCGGACTTATGACGCGCAAGGACGCGTACGTCTGGCTTTCGGACAGAATGATGCTGCCCGCCGGTATGACGCATATCGGCGAGCTCGGGGAATACTACTGCGGCGAGGTAATAAGGGAAAGCGAGAACTATCTTCGAAACAATCTGGAAGACTACAGGATGGGAGCGTGAGTGAGATGACAAAGGCGGAAAGAGACCGGATATTCATGGAGAATTACGGTCTTGTCGCCAAGGTGCTGAAGGACTGCAGCGGGTTCTTCGGAAACACGGGCATTTATACCCGGGACGATCTCATGCAGATCGGCTCCCTGGGTCTTTTGAAGGCCATTGACTCCTTCAGAACAGACAAAAACTGCAGGTTTTCCACCTACGCCTATCTTCTGATCCGGAACGAGCTCATCAACGAGGTTATGAAGGAGGTTAGGAAGCACGGTATGGAAACAGCAGAGACCGATGACGACGACTATCTTTCAGCCATCGGACTGACCGCCGCCGATGCAGGTTTTCTGGAGGAACTGCTCCATATCCTGAGCATCGCCAGAGAAAAAGCACCGAACGGCGTCAGGATCGGGATCGACGCGATCATACTGATATCGCAGGACTATTCCGGTAGGGAGATTGCGAAGATGCTTGATATCTCCCCGGGCTACGAGAGGGTGTGCGTAAGCAGGGCACGGAAGTTTCTGCAGGAAAACAGGTTCTTCAGCGCATACCGCACATGACAACTGAATACCGGAACTTGGGTCCGTGGCTTTTGCCGACGGGCCCTTTTTCTATTATGGAGGAATCAATATGAAAAGAAGACCCCGGCGTCTGCGTGAAATGCTCGCCGACGCCCTCAGCCGCGCCATACTGAAACGGCTGTCAATCGATATTATCGACTAAATAATCTTACAATAAGGAAGGTATTATCTATGCACTGCTTTTACAACAGCAAAATCGCCGTCAAAGCCGGCGTAAACTCCGCTCTGATTGCGGATCATCTCTGGTCCATCATGCCCACGTCCAAGTTCAAACACGAAAACCGTACGTGGCTCAAGTTTTCGGCCTCGATGGTCTCCGCGTTATTCCCTCACATGAAGAGAAGCGCCGCCGCGAGTGCGCTGAAGAGACTTGTGGACAACGGCATTCTTGTCCGCCGCGCGTTTGACAAAAGACAGTTTGACCACACGTATTATTACTCGTTTACGAACTACGGCGAACAGCTGGCAAAGCCCGATGGTTATGATGACGCGTGAGTCGAGCCGTCGGCACGGCACAGACCGGCGTATTCTGTTCCTGATCCCCGCAGGCGTCTTCATCGGACTGTTCATTTTGTTCCATACCGTTTTTCTGATCGGCATGGTCCCCAGTTCTTCGATGGAGCCGACGCTGCGCGAAGGGAGTCTGATCCTCGGATACCGGTTCACCGCCGAGTACAAAACAGGCGACGTCATTATCTTTGAACACGACGGTGCGCTGCTTGTAAAGCGGATTGCCGCCTGCGGAAACGAGATCATATGCGTGGACGGGAGTAATATCACCGTGCCGGAGGGCTGCTTCTATGTTTTAGGAGACAATCCGAAGGAATCCGTGGATTCCCGCTATTGGGAAGATCCGTTCGTCCCGGCGTCCGACGTCCGGGCGAAGGTGATCCTACCCGCGACAAAAACCAAATCCGGCCTCAGAATCGGGAGCTGCCGGTCCTGAACCGGCGGTTATGGGACAAAAAACGGAAAAAAAACGGAAAAAAAAAGAAAAAAGTTTCCACTTTTCTTTAAATACCGCCCGTGTTAAAATGATATCGTCAAATATTGTGTCTGATGAAAACAGGCACGAAATACAAGCCGCACGGTACGTCTCAGCCGTGCGGCTTTTCAATTGGAGGAATGTCTTATGAGATTTGAGAACATCACGGGTTCCGCCCCACTGTTCAAGGAAATGTACCGGAACTACACGGCGGAACTGCGCAGCTATGAACCGAAGGTGCCGCCCTTCGACGCCGGGATCTACCGGCGGTCGATCCGGCGCAACCCCTCTCTGTTCAAGTATTTCATAACCGACCCGAACGAAGGAATTGTCGGGTTCATCATCCTGCAGAAGGTCGTCCAGATCATCCGGACGCCGGCATGGTACATCGCCGAATTCTATATCCTGCCCGAGCATCGGAGAAAGGGCTTCGGCACAGCGGCCTTCGAGCATTTCCTGAAGGCGTACAAGGGAGACTTTTTCCTGTACATACTGGAAAAGAACGAACCCGCGCGCGAATTCTGGGGCAGCTGCATCAAGCGCAGCGAGCTGACTGAGATCAGCAGGCCGGACGTGCCCATTCCCGAGAACTGCATTCTGAAATATCTGGAAAGAGGTAAAAAGAAATGACTTCAGCTGACAAAGCCTATTATGCAATGTACATCATCGGTTTTGCGATCATGATGGTCTACAGCATCTTGAATTGCAAAAAGTATTATGTTTCCAGACCGAGAGCCGTCATCTACACTCTGCTGACCTATGTTTACGGGGTCGGCGGAGCGATGATCATGGGTCGGATCTATTCCACGGTCGCCGCGGCGAAAGGGTCCGGCGACATCTCCAAAGTGGCGATCTTCGGCGCAGTGATCTTCACGCCTATCTTTCTGATTATATCTATGATACTGGAAAATCTGGGAAGGCGTCTCATGAAGAGAGACAAGATCAGTATGAGAGACACTATGGATCTCCTGACACCCGGCATTTTCATCATACTGACCTGCGCCAAGTTCGGATGCGCGCTGATCGGCTGCTGTCACGGCATCGGAAGCTCTTTCGGGATCTACCATCCGGATCTTCACATGTATGTGTTCCCGGTTCAGATCTGTGAGGTCGTCAGCATGATGCTGATGCTGTGCCTCGTTTCTCAGCTGGAATCGCACGGCAAACTCAGCCGCGGCGAGAAATACATTGTCACGGCCGGAATTTATTCGGTCATCAGGTTCATCTGGGAGTTCTTCCGGTACTATGACGTGCCCGAGATGAGACATTACCAACTGGGAATGACGTACTGGCAGTCGATCTGCATACCCGTTCTTTGCTGCATGATCATTGGGTTCTTTCTTGTCCATCAGATGCCGCAATACAGAAGAGCGCAGCGGGAGCCAGATCAGAAGCGGAAACGCAAATGACCATGGAAAAGTCAGAGAAAGCCCTGAAGATCCTCAGCTCAGCTGTCAACGGATTCATCCTGCTGTCAATGCTGCTCGTGCTCGCGTATTCCGCATACTCACTCTGGGACAACCGCCAGGTGATCACCGCGGCGGAGAATGTCAGATCGGAAATGATCAGGATCAAACCCGAGCCGGATGAAAGCGGCAGACCGGATTTCAGTCAGCTGCACGAGATCAATCCGGACGTCGTCGGCTGGATATCTCTTCCGAATACCGAGATCGATTATCCGATCCTTCAAGGAAAGGATAACCTGTCGTACATTACGACCGACGTTTACGGGAAGTACGCCGTTGCCGGAAGTATCTTTCTGGACACACGCTGCAGCGCCGATTTCTCAGACCGGTATTCGCTTGTCTACGGCCACCACATGGCCAACGGGTCCATGTTCGGCGATCTGGATAAATACCGGTCCGAACGGTTCTTTTACGACAACCTGACCGGCGGCAGACTGATTACGACGAACGGCGTCTGCGAGCTTGAGCTGGCGGCTGTGCTGGAAATATCATCTTATGACAGCGTCATGTTCTCACCCGGCGATTTCAGTATGGAGGATATAATAGATTTTATATCCCGCAGCGCGAAATTTCTGAATCAGTCTGAGAAAATGCTCTCCAGGGATCCGAACACTGTACGATTAATAGCCCTCTCCACCTGCTCCGTCGATTACACCGACGCCCGCACAGTGGTTGTTTTTGTTATCTGCGAGGATTGACTATGAAAAGCAGCACCAAGAAAGATTTGATTTTTATCTCGATCAAGATCCTGGCGTTTGCCCTGATCTGCATACTGGTTTTTACCTGCGTACTCTCTTTCACCCGGGTCGATGGAAATTATAACTATCCGGCCTTCAAGGACGGAGATCTTATGATCGGTTACCGGCTCGGAAAGAATTACGATCGAGGAGACGTGGTCCTGTATGTCCGGGACGGCGAAAAATCAGTTGGCAGAATCGTGGGGCTCCCTGGGGATGTGATTATAATCAATCAATCCGGGAACCTGATCGTGAACGGAACCAACGCCGGTCTGAACGACCTGTTTCCGACGTATCCGGTCGGAGATCTTGAATACCCGTACAGGGTCCCGGAAGACGGCGTCTTCATTCTCGGAGACAACCGGGCCCACTGTACAGACAGCCGGTCATTCGGCGCAGTCAAATTGAACACCGTCAAAGCGAAAGCCATTACGATCCTCCGGCGGAGAGATCTGTAACGGCTTTTTTCTTTTGTTTCACCGCATTCATTAAAGGGTTTTGCCCGCACACACAACAATACAAATCTTCAAACAAAAAAACTATAATACAGGAGGTTATCCATTATGAAAAGATTTGTTACCCTTGCACTTTGTTTTATTCTTGCCCTCTCTCTTTCCATCTGCGCGTTCGCTGCTGTTGACGCGGATCCCGACACGGACCCCAACTACGGCAAAGAGGCGCAGTTCATCGACGAATCGTCCATCTCGATCCCCGTCGAGTACAAACTGACCAACGGCGCTTCCGTTTCTCCCGCCGAGACCTTCAATTTCGTGATCGCGAAGGAAAGCTGCTCCGATTCGCTCTACACGGTCGATACCATGCCCGCGTTCAGCCCGGCTTCCTTCAACGTCGCGTTCACCGAGGGCGAGGCCACCACGGCCGGCGACATCAATTACGCTGTTGTTACGCTGCCTGAGTTTGAGCACGTCGGCATCTTCACCTACACGATCAGACAGACCGCAGGCAACACCGCTGGCGTGACCTACGACGACACCGTCGTGTATCTGAAGGTCACCGCGATCGAGCAGGACGGCATCGTTCGTATCATCGCCACTTATTACGGTGAGAACCCGGCTTCCAAGGGTGCTATGTTCGTGAACGAGTATTCCGCCGCTCCCATTACCATCGGCAAGACCGTTACCGGTAATATGGGCGAGCAGGACCGCTACTTTGCGATCAAAGTCACCCTGACGAATCCCGCAGGCAAGACCGCTCCGGCGAGCTACGCGATCACCGCAGGCACCAGCTATGCCGAGCAGATCACCGAGATCACCGCGGGCCAGGAGAACACCATCTACCTGAAGCACGGCGAGACTCTGACGATCGAGAACGTGCCCTACGGCGTGACCTACACCTTGGTTGAGGACGACTACACCGCCGCTCCCTACAGCTATGACGCCGCTGAGTATGCGGGTTCCGACGTGGCGAACAACACCGTCAACGGTCTGATGGACACTGCCGATGAGAATGTGCAGATCACGAACAACAAAGGCACCGACGTCGATACCGGCGTAGAACTCACTTCGCTGCCTTACATCCTTACCGCTCTGGCATCCCTGGGCGGCGGTGCTGCCGTTCTCTTCGCAAGAAAACGTAAAGCCAACGCTGAAAACTAACAATTGAATATATGTAAGCGGACTAGAGGTCTGCATTTCTGCCCGGTTGATATGTGTGTGGTATGACCGGGCATAGGGCTAAACCCTTTATGAATGCTGTGATATTATACGGCCCGGAGTCTGATTGATTCCGGGCTTTTTTTTATGAACAAACAGTATTGTCCGTTATATCGGACTTCGCCACTATGATTGAAAATGACTGCTCTTTAACCCTTTGATTGACGTTGACGTTGACGTAGAATGATGGTATAATACTCTGTAAATTCTGATTGTGAGGACAGTTATGGATTATAGTGGTTTTTACGATTGGCTTATGTGTGAGAAAACCATGAGTCGACGGGCAGCAAAAGATGTAATTTCAAGACTGAAGAGAGTACAATCCATTCTAAAAATAAAAGATGCTGAATGCTATTCTCTTCAAGAACTCAATTCTGCTCCAGCATTTCAAGATTGTTCGATGTTTATCAAGTCGCAGTTGAGAAGAACAATCACCCTATATAATGAATTCTCTGTACATCAATGAAAGACAAGGAGAGAAACGGTAATGATTAATGCTCTGTCGCTTTTTGCTGGGGCTGGGATTGGCGAGTTTTACTTAGATCAATGCGGCATAAATGTTGTCTTGGCAAATGAAATTGTACCATCAAGAGCACAAGCACACTTATTATTACATCCCGAGTGTGAAGTCTTAACAGCTGATATTACAAAGGTCGAAACACAAGAGATTATCATTGAAAAGAGTAAAGAAAAAAAAGTTGATATGGTAATCGCGACACCACCTTGTCAGGGACTCAGTACGGCCGGAAGCAATAAAACTGAAAGTTCTCTCCTTGATGATCCACGAAATTTCTTGATTCTCTCTGCATTGAATATTATCGATGCTATTGAACCGAGCTATTTTATTATTGAAAATGTTCCTCGGTTTCAGCAAATGTTATTTCCTTCTGAAGGAAAGCTGGTACATTTAATAGATCTTCTGAAGACTAAGTATTCTAATCGCTACGAAGTTAGTGTTAATGTTTATAATGCAGCTGAATATGGAATCCCTCAAACAAGGTATCGTGTCGTATACAGGGTTTGGAAAAAAGGTTTAGAATGGAAAGAACCACAGAAAAAAGCACAGGTTACTTTGCGTACTGCAATAGGCGATTTACCATCTCTTGAGCCGGGCGAAAGTAGCGACATCAAAAACCATTATGCTGTGATGCACCCATTAAATCATATTGAATGCATGAGGCATACGCCAACCGGAAAATCTGCGTTTAGTAATACTGAGTACTACCCAAAGAAAAAAGACGGATCGCGAATTAAAGGGTATGGCAACAGTTATAAACGTATGAGATGGGATGCTCCTGCTCCAACAATCACTATGAGAAATGAAATTGTTTCTTCTCAAGAAAATGTTCACCCGGGAAGACCTTTAGGAAATGGAGAATGGAGTGACGCTCGCGTATTAACACTTCGCGAGTTATTGATTGTTTCTTCTCTTCCAGCAGACATGGATAAACCCAGTAACCTAACGGATACCGGTTTTAGACAGTTAATTGGCGAAGGTATTCCCCCTCGCTTAATGGAGGAAATCATGAAAGGTATTGAATGCGAAAGTGTGAGCAAGAAACCAATAATTGCTCTATCTATGTTTTCCGGAGGAGGAATCGCTGAAACATACTTTGAAGAGATTGGCATACATGTTGCAGTCGCAAATGAATTGGTTCCAGAACGAGCCAGTTTTTATAGTCATGTTTATCCAAAAACCCACATGATTTGTGGAGATATCACCGATCCAGCCGTTTTTAACAGTGTAATTGGAGAGGCGAAAGCAAAAGGGGTCGAATTTATACTTGCTACTCCACCTTGCCAAGGCATGAGCACGTTAGGAAAACGTAAATATGAATCAGACAGTAGAAACTCATTGATTAAGTATGTTCTGACTGCGATTGATCAACTTAATCCAAAATATGTAATGATTGAAAATGTTCCCAAATTCGTCGAATTGTTATACGACGAAGATGGAAGCACTTATTATGTCGATACTGCGAAATCTGATCACCCTTATCATATTATTGACTTGCTCCAGGAAAAATATGGGGATTCATATTTTGTTGAAATGAAGATCCTCAATGCAATGAATTATGGAGTGCCACAAAGTCGGCCGAGAGTCATTATTAAGCTCTACAAGAAAAATCTGTCATGGGGATGGCCTGAAGAAGAAGATCATATTATCACCCTGAGAGAAGCTATTGGCGATTTGCCATCATTGGAGGCTGGAGAACAATCTGATATAAAGTGGCATAACGCTTTAAACCATAATACTAGACAAGTTGAAGCATTGCGACACACTCCTGAGGGAAAAAGTGCAATGAAAAACGAGTTTTATTATCCCAAAAAAGCAGATGGAACCAGAGTGAAAGGATTTCATAATACTTACAACCGAATGAGATGGGATGAACCCGCACCGGCAAGAACTACAAACAACCATTTGATAAGTGGACATAATAATGTTCATCCTGGTCGACTTCTTCCCGACGGAACTTGGAGTGATGCTAGAGTATTAACTTTCCGAGAACTCGTGATTGTATCCTCGTTGCCCCTTGATTGGAATATTCCCGAAGACTTTCCAGAGACGCAGATTCGTATCATAATTGGGGAGGCTATACCTCCGCTCCTTAGCAAAAAAATAGCAGAGCAAATTGGGCGGTGAGCAAATGATTTACAATCGTAACGATTCAAAAGAAAAGTGGACCATTATGATGTATATGCGTGATTTTGACCTTATGGTTACCTACGCATATGCACTTAGGGCGTCGAATGAACTCTCCAACGAAAATATCGACGACATTTTACTCCAAATGGAGCAAGATGGTGTTTACCGCCCGCGAAATGGTGGGAGTACATTTACTGGGCAGTTCAAGTCTATCCAGATTGCATGGTACATGTTTGGGTACTATAATAAAAACAGACGTACTGATGAGCAAAAAAAAATGGTGTTTAGCCCTCTTGGAAATCTTTTGCTTGATAACCTAAAAGATAGAGATAAGGTCGTCAAAATTTTCACCACAATGCTTTTTGGCAACGGATTCAGACAGCCATTTAGTCAAATGGATGAAAGATTTAATCTATATGCTTATCGACTTATTTTTAAATTATTAAGAGATCCTCGCCTAAAGGGAAAACTATACAATGATGAAGTATTTTACTTCGCAATGTTCTTAAAAACTGTTGATGAGGAATCTTATGAGCAACTTGTAGATGATATACTTGCTTTTCGCAATATATCTCCATATGAGAAACTCAAACTTTTTAAGCAAAATGAACGTGTAGTTGGGTTAGCCTGTCATGAATGGAGATATGCAACTGGTATGCTTGCATCAGCTGGAATTGTTGATGTTATGAACGACCATGACGGTAGAGTTATTGGAGAATTAACATACGGGAACATAAGTAAGATCACAGGAAAGCCAAATGCGGTTCGACATTACACAGAAGACTATATTGTGTTGAAGCAAGGTTTAGTCAATTATGTTGATTTGTTATTAGCACAATATCCATATTATCAAAAACCTTATCCAGAGGATGAACTATCAAAAAAATTCAATAGTTCAATTGTTGTAGATATGTACTCTTTCTATCCCCCTGAGCTTTTACGAGAAATAGGAGAGGACACGGAAGAAGATGAAGCAATTTCTATTATGCTTAGTGTCGCTAGAGATGTATACTACTATTCACATGAAGAAACTGATACTGGTGAGCATTTTGAAAGAGCGTTAACGACAGCTTTTAATTTATTTGAAGATGTAGAAGCAGAACGAATTGGCGGTGCGGGAAATGCCGATGTAGAATGTATTTTTTACCCCAAAGAGCTTCCTCCCAAAAAATTTGATATTGAAGCGAAATCCACCTCAAGAAAACTATTGCAAATCAATTCAAGACGTCTAAAAACTCATCGTTTAAGAATCGGATCGAAATATACAATGATTGTTACACCGAACTTTTCCATAGGTGTCTTAAAAGATATTGCCGGCGAGGATTCTGTTATCATTAAGGCAGCGACACTAGCAAATTATCTCTACCAGTATATTGTCAAGAACGGAAGGGAAATTTCATATGAAATGCTTGACAGAATAATTGAAGCTAATATAGGCTTAGATATAACTGACAGCGTCAACGATTATGTATACAGTAATTTCGGTCATGCTGCTGCAGATCTGAGTATTCGGTAAAGTATAATATGGCAGATGTCTTTAATCAATCCAAACGATCTGAAATAATGAAGCACGTTCGGTCGGATGGAAATGTAACCACAGAAATAAAACTGATTTCATATTTTAAGCAGTACGATATCACCGGTTGGCGACGGCATTACCCTGTAAAAGGGCATCCGGACTTTGTATTCTTAAAACAAAAAACAGCTATTTTTGTTGATGGGTGTTTTTGGCATGGGCATGATTGTAGAAACACACGGCCGGAATCAAATAAGGAATACTGGGAAAAAAAACGTCAAAAAAACATCGACCATGATAAAGAAATAACTGAACTCTTTCTTTCCCGAGGGTGGAAAGTAATTAGGATCTGGGAATGTGAACTCAAGAAAAAAAACCTAAATATTTTAAAAAGCAAGTTACAATTATTATCTAATTACGGTATAATATTAGATGAAGGACAAAGGAGGTATTCTAATATGTTTATAACTCGATTCACAAGAGTTGACGGTCAAAATTCCGAAGAATATAGATATGCTTCAAAAGAAGAGGCGATTGCGCATCTGCATCTTTTTGACAATGACGACTCTGGATTATATCAAAGCATCGCCGTTATCGATGATGTGGATAATACTGTGCTGTGTATTCTCCTTTTCAAAAAGGGCAAAACGATTGCTTTCTTTGCCACTGGCGACATCGTCAGACTGGTTCCAGAGTTCGCATCTGCAAACGAACGTAGATTGCTTTACTCTGTTTCAAACATTAATGAAGCCACTCAAAAGGCTGATATCACTTGTCTCAATTCCAGTATGGCAATTCCTCCGACGGAAACTGTTGGATTGGATATGATCCGCCAAGTTTCAGACGGCAATCCAATTAATGTTGAGGAGATTGTAAAGTCAGAATAAAAAAGCAACCCTCATCCAAAAGAGTCGCCAATTCTCGGCGACTCTTTTTTTTATAGAAAAACACTTGACACAGTAAACTTGGAATCGTATAATTAATCCAGTCCAACAAAACTTGGAATTTATGGAGGTAACCGATATGAATTCAGACCAAAAAGACTTAATCTTACAAACCGCTCAAAAAGACAAGTTCACTGGAAAAGAGTATGAACACGCTGTCAATGATAAAAGCATGTTATTTAGTATGGGTATCACACTCACTGTTGGTTTGGTTTTGTTTTTTATTGAGTACTTCAAAAAACAAACAGTAAACTATAGTTTGCTCGCAATATTAACAACTGCCATGGGTGTCCAAATGTTATATGAGGGCATCAGGAGAAGAACCGTATGGAAAATCGTGGTTGGCGCTGTCTTCTCTGTTTTGGCTCTACTGCTAATAATCGCTTGCTTGGGGAAGGTATTGTTATGAATTCACATTTGAACCTTAAGAATAATTTGAAGCAATACCGTCAGGCGAAGAACTATACTCAACGGCAGCTCGCAGAAATGATAGGTGCAACAAAGAACACGATCAGTTCAATTGAAACCGGCCAATTCTGTCCAACCGCATATCTTGCTGCGTTGTTATGTACAGCGCTTGACTGTAAATTTGAAGACTTATTCTATCTTGATGTAACCAAGGATTGATTGTATATGAATACAGCTTTAATTTTCAAAGACGGCGAACCTGTTCTAGTTACAGCTGAAAATGTATTTACCGGTATGTATGGAAGATACGAATATGAGTTTGTCGATCCAGAATACAATTTCAAGGTAAAATATGTTTGCGGTGCTAAAAACGGCGGCGGACCATATTTTCGGCTTTACTACTCATATGAAGATTACAAAAGACTTTATCCTGATCGTGCAGACCGTTATGCTCAACTGGGGATGCGTGTGTTCCTTTTTTGATATTATCAGCAACTTCAGCTATAATATCAGAAGCTTTATTATTAATTGGTGCGGATCGTATGGGGTTGGAAGCAACTGTTTTCGTCGTTTTTATGGTTCCAACTGTTTTCGGATGAGATTTGTTCGCTTTTGACGCTATGCCGTCAAAGGCTGATGAAACAACTATTGGCGCAATATATTCAACAGCGATTTCAGCAGCCGCCTTCGCCCCCATAATTACATAGGGATGCTCGCTTTCAAAGTTTCTGTATGCGTTCATAAACCGATGAAATCCCTTGATAATAAAGCTTTCTCCCTTTGGTTCAACAATTGGCTCTACAAGATGACTCGAGGATTCAGTGCTTTGGGGAGTGGCCAGAGGACAACTATCTGTTATAGGTTCCTTAGAAGTGGGTGGAGCCTTATTGTGGGGTGTCTCTGTTGTGCCATTTTGAACAGACTCCCTAGACTCGTTTGGTATCTCTATTTCAGGAAAAACGATAGGATTGCTTAGACATATTATTTCGCATGGAATGAGCTCATCCTCACCAAATAGAGTTTTAGTTTCCTCCACTGGATCATAATACCAGTTAGTGGGATTCTGCCAGTTGCCATCATGTGCATCCAAGTGTTCCTTTTCTGACAGTAATTGAATATTATCAGGATTCCCTTGGTAATCAGGGTAAGCCTTTGCGCTTTTCATATGTTGTCCAACAAAAGCTTTACCATCTTCATCATAAACTTTTCCTCTTTCAAGGATATCCTTTTGTTGCTCTGGCGTCCAGTCTCTGGTTCCTTTTCCCTCTTTAACTAAATCCTGTTCTCTTTTCCATGCCAACCGGATTGCCTTATCACGTAGTGCTTTATCACGAGTTGACATATTATCAGTCTCCTATGCCAAGCATCGTATAAAGATCCTTAAGGAATGCGAAAAAGTCATCATATATCTCGTCTTCCTCGATGTGACCTTCTTCATGATCGTATATATAGATCTTTTCGCTATTCCTATCGCATAAAATTGGATCACCAAAGGAGAACGAACCAATTACTATGTAATTCTCGTCTGGGCGATCGTTATTGTTAACATCAATTACTGGTTTATGTGCTACGCCGTAGAACTGCACACCTGCAGGGAGGAAACACTCTCCCCCATCGGAAAGCGTTAACCATTCTTTGAATTTTTTGGGAAGGGTAACATTATTGTTTTCTTCAAATAATAATATCTGATCTTCCGATGCTCCATCTGGGAAATACATTTTTCCTTGCACACTTAGTTCTTCAACAATTGCTTTAAGTTCGTCCGAAATCATTTTATGCATCTCCTTATAGGGTATTAGTCGACAAAAGCTAAACGATAGCTTTATTTAGATTCAGAGTAAAAGCAGTCAATCTATTAGTATTATATCATACCTTTCACAGTTTCGCAATAGTAAAGCCGCCGGATTGACCGACGGCGTTTATCTTATTCGTGCTCGTTATGTTCCGTAATCATTTTATTCAGCGTGTTCCTGCTGACCTGAAGGATTTTGGCCATCTGGCTCTTTGAGATTTCTCGGCTCATATACTTTTCATACACAGCGTCGAATTCCTCTTCTGTAATCGTAACAGGTTTCCGACCTTTATATTTGTGTTCACGCTTCGCAATCTCGA
>JAEEGL014652440.1_pt1 | contig 34876 bp, 29 predicted proteins | sample 9134231 | NCBI WGS metagenome assembly JAEEGL01 (sample SAMN16246548, study PRJNA631951) | gut metagenome | biome: gut microbiome; feature: rumen; material: fiber-attached | host: Bos | place: Iran: Karaj | collected 2018-10
GAGTAACTTTGCATGCATTTGCTCCTTTCTGTTCTCAACTGATGATGAATAGGTTACATCCTGCAGTATACAGAACGGCGCACCGTTTGTTCAGAATAAATGTACAGCTACATCGGAATAGGCGCACCGTTTATTTCGGAATGTGCGCACCGATTGGCCGGAATTTGCACCCGGCATGTAAAGAACTGTATAACTTCTCTATTTCATTGTCAGAATACGCCACAACGACCTTTTCGATTAATTTCAGTCTGCTCTCAGCTTCTTTCAAAACAGCGTCATTGTAATTCTTCTGCGCCAACTGACATGCCAATTGAATATTATCCTTTGTAATGTATACCCCCTGCTTGTCATTAACACAATGATAGTATCTGAACCTTTTCCCATCCTTTGATATGCGTAACCATCCAGCCGGAGGAGTTGTATCCTGCATCTTTCTGGTCTTTAATATGATCCTTTTCAAATACTCTTGCTCCTGCAATAACATTTCTATAAATCCATACATATCATTCCCCTCCCATATTTATCTTGGTTTTTCTCTTGTTAACTCGCTTTTTCTCAGTTTTTCAAAAAGTTTTAGATGAGCTTTTCGTCTATGTCATTCCCCTTGGCCCTTTATTCAATGGATTATCAGGTATCCGGAGTGCACGAAATAAGACGTCGTCTTATATCGCTATGATCGGCCTTCTCTTCTCCCCGGTTCCTTACGGCAGCACAACCTCCCATGTCATACGGGATATCCTCATCAAGAGGTTCCTTAATTCCTTCGTTCTGCTTATCCATAAAGGGGCGTCATAATGCTCCCTCGCTGAGTCATTGCTCTGATGGTGCAAAATCTGACTACGGCTCTCTATGTTCTTTCTGGTCCAGTTCTCTCGGCACCTTACGGTGGACGTCTTCCCTCGATCCCTGTTTTGTCCTTATGCGGCCGCTGGTCTTCGGATATCGCTCATCATCTTCTGTGGATCATATGCGACACCCTTAGTCAGTACTGCGTAGAACACTCGTATCAGCTTACAGCTGATGGCTATCACGGACTGCTTCTTCTTCAATGGATTGCTCTCTCTTGTCGTGTAATATCTGTGCAGCTCTCGGAATTCCGGGTTCGTAGCTATCAGCGGGATGGCAGCATTAAACAGTATGGCTCGCAGCTTACTTCGACCTCTTTTACTTATGGTCGTCTGTCCCTTATGCTTCCCTGAGCTATTCTCCCTCAGCGATAATCCGGCAAGCTTCTGGATCTGTCTGGGTGATTCGAAACGCCTCACATCACCCACCTCTGCCAGAAACCCTGCAACCGTGATCAGTCCGATACCTTGAATGGCAAGCAGTTGCTCGCTTTCGGGTATCAACCTACACAAACGTTCTATTTCTTTCATGATCGAGTCCAGCTGTGCCTTCTTGTAGTCATAATCCTGAAGCAACAGGTTCATTTCATATCTTGCTGCGGCAGTCCCCTTTTTTAGACCGATGCTCTGCTTTGCTATCTCATACAGGGTCGTTGCCCGTTTTATCCCGACAGCTCTCAGCTTCGCATCCCGCCAGATCTGATTTACGCCTTCAGCGCCAAGCGTTATGACTTCTTCCGGCAGACATGCCTTTCGTAATACCAGCATGCTACTCTGTGACTCGTAATCACCAAACACATCCGTGTATTCGGGAAAGTAAATGGCAAACCATCTGGCAAACCGGTTCTTGACCTGGGTAAGCTCCCTGATGAGCCGTTTACGATTGTTTACCAGTACTCTTAAGTCTGCGTATACGCCATCCGGTGTATACGGTGCGGAATACCTTCCTTCGATGACCAGTTTTGCTATCACCTTCGGATCTTTGTTATCATTCTTACTCTGGCTGTTGTCATCCAGTTCCTTGGTCTGCTTTACCGCATAGGGGTTCACCATGACTAGCAGGATGCCTTCATCCTCAAGGTAAGCACCAAGATCGAACCAGTAATGACCGGTCGGCTCGATCCCCACGATCACTTCTGCCTTCCCATGCTTGTCTTTTAAGTGCTGCATCCAGTCTTTCAGGCCTACAAAGCCTCCTCGGCTGTTGCTGAATTTAAAGACCTTTCCGAGTTCAATGCCCCTCCAGTCAAAGGCTCTGGCATACTGTGTCGTGCTCCCGATATCAATCCCTACCACCAAAGTAGATTCTTTTACTTGATTGATCTTCTGATTTTGTTTACAATTCATTTGTGAGGGTCTCCTTTGTTTAATGATTTAGTCAACCGCCAAGTTAACAATCATTATTCTATGGGAGTCTCTCACTTTTTACAAACCCATCATTTGTTCCTTAACAGGAATGCTCCCTAATATGTTATATTGACTCCTTTATGGTCTCCTGATGATGCGGTCACATGGCCTCCGGCGATCCTGTGACCTATTTCGCTGGTTTTGCCTTTTTACAGTCACATGGCCTCCGGCGACTCTGTGACCTATTTCGCTGGTTTTGGCATTTACAGTCACATGGCCTCCGGCGACTCTGTGACCTATTTTGCTGGTTTTGCCTTTTGCAGTCACATGCCCTCCGGCGATCCTGTGACCTATTTCGCTGGTTTTGCCTTTTGCAGTCACATGGCCTCAGACGACCCTGTGACCTATTTCGCTGGTTTTGCCTTTTACAGTCACATGACCCTCGGCGATCCTGTGACCTATTTCGCTGGTTTTGGCATTTACGGTCACATGGCCTCAGGCGATCCTGTGACCTATTTCACTGGTTTTGCCTTTTGCAGTCACATGCCCTCCGGCATTCCTGTGACCTATTTCGCTGGTTTTGCCTTTTACAGTCACATGCCCTCAGGCGACTCTGTGACCTATTTCGCTGGTTTTGACATTTACAGTCACATGGCCCTCGGCGACTCTGTGACCTATTTCGCTGGTTTTGGCATTTACAGTCACATGGCCTCAGGCGACTCTGTGACCTATTTCGCTGGTTTTGCCTTTTACAGTCACATGGCCTCCGGCGATCCTGTGACCTAATTTGCTGGTTTTGCCTTTTGCAGTCACATGGCCTCCGGCGACTCTGTGACCTAATTTGCTGGTTTTGGCATTTACGGTCACATGGCCTCAGGCGACTCTGTGACCTATTTCGCTGGTTTTGCCTTTTACAGTCACATGGCCTCCGGCGATCCTGTGACCTATTTCGCTGGTTTTGGCATTTACGGTCACATGGCCTCCGGTATTCCTGTGACCTATTTCGCTGGTTTTGCCTTTTACAGTCACATGGCCCCCGGCGATCCTGTGACCTATTTTGTTGGTTTTGGCATTTACGGTCACATGACCTCCGGCGACTCTGTGACCTATTTCGCTGGGTTTGCCTTTTACAGTCACATAGCTTCCGACGATCCTGTGACCTATTTCGCTGGTTTTGGCATTTACAGTCACATAGCTTCCGACGACTCTGTGACCTATTTCGCTGGGTTTGGCATTTACGGTCACATGGCCTCAGGCGACTCTGTGACCTATTTCGCTGGTTTTGACATTTACGGTCACATGGCCTCCGGCAACTCTGTGACCTATTTCGCTGGTTTTGCCTTTTACAGTCACATGGCCTCAGGCGACTCTGTGACTCATATTACATTTATAGAATTAGAGGCCTCCTGATCTTTACTATAGGTCGACTCCTTAAAGTTTTTTGAGAATTTACAGTCAACAAAATATTGACTCTGAAGATGTTAGCTGAATCTGCGATAAGCAGAGAAAAGATATCAGAATCCTGATAATACAACCCGGAAGCCAGAGGGCTTCCGGGGAAATATCTTTAATGAAAATAACTCTTTTAAAATTATTATCTCTTGCTGAACTGAGGTGCACGTCTTGCGGCTTTGAGACCGTATTTCTTACGCTCTTTCATACGAGGATCGCGGGTAAGGTAGCCGGCCTTTTTCAGAACCGGGCGATACTCTTCGTCCGCATGTACCAGCGCACGGGCGATACCGTGACGAACCGCACCTGCCTGACCGGTGAATCCGCCGCCCTTAACGGTAACATAAGCGTCGAACTTGCCCTCCGCTTCCAGAGCGGTCAGAGGCTGCTTAACGATCACCTTGAGGGTCTCCATGCCGAAATACTCATCCAGATCGCGGCTGTTGATGGTGATCTTTCCTTTACCGGGAGTCAGAAAGACTCTTGCTACAGATTTCTTACGTCTGCCGGTCCCGTAAAACTTTTCCGTTGCTTTCTTTGCCATTTTTTATATCCTCCCGTTAAAACGACAGTGCTTCCGGCTTCTGTGCCGCATGCTTGTGCTCCGGCCCTGCATATACAAAGAGCTTCTTGTACATCTCTCTGCCCAGAGGTCCCTTGGGAAGCATACCCTTCACTGCCAGCTCGATCACCTCTTCCGGCTTCTTTGCCAGCTTCTCACGAAGGCTAGCTTCCTTCATGCCGCCGACATAATCGGAATGGCTGTAATAAATCTTCTGATCCATTTTCTTACCGGTCACCTTGATCTTTTCCGCATTCACGACGATCACATAATCGCCAAGATCCATGTTCGGTGTAAATACCGGCTTATTCTTACCACGCAGCACCTTGGCGATCTCACTGGCCAGGCGCCCTAAGGTATATCCGCTCGCGTCCACCACGTACCACTTACGCTCGATCGACTGCGGCGATGCCATATAAGTCTTCATTCTCGCTTACCTCCTGTAAACTGCCGATTACAACTGTTCCGGCGTCTCATGTGATGTCCGGGCACATAAGAACCGTCACGAAAACACATTATAGCCTATCCCTTCGTATATGTCAAATATTTATTTGCCGTCTCTGTTTACAAAAAAATAGGTCTGTGTTATCATTCCTTAAGTAAAATATACTTTTGGGCCATCGCCAAGCGGTAAGGCACAGGGTTTTGATCCCTGCATCTCGCTGGTTCGAATCCAGCTGGCCCAGCTTTTTTATTCCGGTTCATCTTTATCGCTGTCAGGATAAAAGTGTTCCGACGGACCGCAGCTGCGGATACTTCTCTCCCAATGATAAACGAAAGAAGCAAAGCCAAAGAACTGATCATCATCGCAGGCCCTACCGCTACCGGAAAGAGCGATCTGGCCGTGGCCCTTGCCAAAGAGACCGGCGGCGAGGTGATCAGCGCCGATTCCGTGCAGGTCTACCGCGGTCTGGATATCGGTTCCGCCAAACTCACGCCCGAAGAGATGCAGGGCGTGCCCCATCATCTGATCGACGTGCTCGATCCCGAAGAGCCCTTCAATATCACCCTTTTTCAGAAAATGGCAAAGGACGCGATCGAAAGTATCCGTTCCCGCGGACATGTCCCTATCCTCTGCGGGGGCACCGGCTTTTATATCCAGTCCGTCCTTTATGATATCGAGTTCTCGGAGGAGAAGGACGGCGACGCCTACCGCAAAAGCCTCGAAAAGCTTGCCGCGGATGGACGCGCTGACGAGCTTTACGATCAGCTTCGCGCGATCGATCCCGCTTCCTGCGAAAAGATCCATCCCAACAATATCAAACGCGTGATCCGCGCGCTGGAATACTATCGTGAGACCGGCCGGCCGATCTCGGAACATAACGAAGAACAGCGCGCCCGGACCGCAGCCTATGATGCCGTTTTTTTTGTCCTGAGCGATGAGCGCCGTGCCCTTTACGAGCGGATCGACCGCCGTGTGGACCGCATGATCGACGCCGGGCTCGTGGAAGAAGTGCGGCGGCTGAAAGACGCCGGCGTACCGCGGCATTGCACTTCCATGCAGGGACTCGGATACAAAGAGATCTATGCGTATCTGGAAGGGGAATGCAGCCTGGACGAAGCCATCACTGCCATAAAGAGCGGCAGCCGGCATTTTGCAAAACGCCAGCTGACCTGGTTTCACCGCGAACCGGATGCACTCTGGTTTGACCGCAGCCTCTATGCGGATCCTTCCCGCGAAATCTTAAATGAGATGCTGAAACTCCTTCAAAAAGACTGCTGAAGCCTCAGCGGTATCTTTCGTGTGTCTCGTAGTATTTCCGTTTATCCTCATACATGCGCTCGTCCGCTTTCCGCAGGGCCTGGCGCACCTCATTCAGTCTCGGCACGGAACTGCCGCCCATGGCAAAGGAAACATCCCCGCTTTTTTCCGCATTTCTGCGGATCTCTTCGATCTTTTCCGCGATCCCTTCCTCGGTCAGTCCGCAGACGATGATTGAAAACTCATCCCCACCCGCGCGGTAGATGTCGCTCTCGTCAAAGCTCTGTCTCAGAACATCCGCCGCATCCTGCAGAAGCCGGTCTCCTGCCGCATGCCCCTTTTTGTCGTTCACTTCCTTTAAGCCGTTCAGGTCCGCAAAGATCACCCCGACAGACATATCCGTATCTTCTTTTTTTGTCGCGATGCCGTCTACGAAATTGTTCATTTCATTACGGTTCATCACGCCCGTGAGCATATCGCGGGAGCTTAAGAGCTTCAGCCTGTCCACCAGCAGATAATTTCCGATCTCGGACCCCAGGATAAAGCTGGCGATCTCCATCGTCTCCTTGATCTCCACCGCTTTCTCGGAATTGAAATTGAGCGCCCACATATAAGCCAGGGTATGCTCTGCGGATTTCAGCGGGAAAAAGACGATGCTCTTCGCCCCTGCTGCCGTCAGCGACTCATACCAGACGGGATTGCGTTCCTTTATCACTTCCATGTCCTGCTCATCCTTGATGATCAGGCAGTTGCTGCCCGCAATGGTTCCCGGCCAGGTCTCGGTGATCGCATAGAAAGATCCGTCCAGATAGCGCTCCATCGGAAGAAGCTTTGACCCTTCCGCAAAAGACTCGCCGAGCACTTCGCAGCTTTTCCTTATATCGTCCACCAGAAGGATGCAGCAATGCTCCGCCGCACACATTTCACGCACATCACAGATCACATCTTTGATCGTCTCGCGGAAATCCTTTGTCCCCCGCAGCTTGATACTCGTTTCCAATACCGCTGCCGCGCGGTCTCCGGAGATATTGGACATATTCTCCGAGCTGGCCTCGAAGCTGATCTCCATCATATAGATACAATAGCTCAGATTTCCGTCGTCCGGGATCAGTGGAAGAAAGGTCATGTTCAGCCATATGCCGCTCATACGGTCGGGACTCACGTAGGAATGCAGGCATTTTTTCTCCACGGCCGCCCGATAGCAGTAATCTTCAAAATTCAGATCCCGTGTCAGGTATCTCGTATATTCGCTGTTCGGGACAAATTCTTTTGTAAGCATCTCCGCGCCGGGAGCCGGATGCTCGATGGAATCGATATAGGCCGCATTCCCCGTAACAACGCGGAATGGCCCACGGCGGCCATCCTCATGTCTTTCGACGGATACCACGCAGGCCATCGCACTCATATGATCAACGACACTCTGAAAATCCATCCCGATCCCCTCCCGTAAACACAGTAGTACTTCCGTACACGGATTCCGCGATCCGCTCTGTCTCTTCCGGTCTGTCATGATATGCCGCTATAACGGAAACACGGTTTCAGATATATCCTATATGTTAGCATAGAATAGCTCCGCTGTCCACTTTGGGCTGAATTCCGCTGTTCCGGAAGGCTGGCGATCCTGCATGGCGGCAGGCACGTTTCGCCCAGCGGCCGACAGGCAAGCGGACAGTATCGAAAACGTGACTTCAAAAAACAGCGTTCCGAAAACAGAACGCTGTTGTAAGGTACCGGATTCATTCGACCGGCTGCGTCCGGCTGTCCTGATTGGGCTGCGTCTGGCCTTCCCGGTCCGGAGGCATCTGACCATTCCGCTCCGGCGGCGTCTGGCCATCCCATTCCGGCGGTGTCTGCCCATCCCATTCCGGCGGCGTCTGCCCGTTCTGCTCCGGGTGCATTCTCATGCCCTCACCGGCTCCGTTTTTTCCTCCGCGGCCGCCCATACCGCCGCCCTGCCCGCCGAACATCTGATTACTGATCGCGTTTGTCTCTTTCCCGTTCTCGATGATCGTACCGCCGTTGTATTCGGCACTGCCGTCATAGTCAAAAGCGGACTGTCCGCTGATGTCAATGGTACCTCCGTTGATCCGGATATCGCCGTTGGAATCCACGCCGTCCGTGTCGCCTGCTCCCATCACGATGCTGACTTCACCGCCGTTCAGTTCAAAGAGCGGAACGCAGAGGCTGCTCTTCTGCGCGGCGTTGATGCCGTCATCCGAAGCGTCGACCGAGACGCTTCCTCCGTTGATCCGGACGACCGTAGCTTCGATCCCCTCTGCTGCCGTAAGCTTCAGCGCTCCGTCGTCTACCGTTATGAGCGTCGTCGCATGGATCGCATCGTCCGCGGCGCTGATCGTCAGGCTGCCTCCACCGATATAGATACTGCCCGTGCTGTCGTCTTCATCGTCCTCGGCATGCAGTCCGTCGTTACAGCGGCTGATCGTAAGGCTTCCGTCCGCCACGGCGATCTCTTCATGCGCTTCCAGCGCGCTTCCTTCGCATTCGACTGTAAGCGTTCCTCCGGTGAGCTTCAGCGAATCTTTGGACGTGATCCCGTTATCGGACGAAATGATGCTCAGACTCCCCGTCCCGTTCAATACCAGATCGTCCTTCGAAAAGATCACGGCGTCCGTATTCGTATCCCCGTCGGCCGTAAAACTGCCGCTCACACTCAGTTCATTATCTTCCGATGCGCTCGTGATAAATACCTTATCGGCACTCTTTACATAGATACAGGGCTGATCCTTATTGCTGACGCTCAGTCCGTCCAGTACCAGCTGTACTTTGTCTTCGCTTCCGGCTTCCACCTTTACCGTCACGTTCTCTGCACTGCCGCTCAATACATACACGCCCTCTTTATCGATCGTGATGTCGCTGCCGCTTTCCACGCTCAGAGTGACGGCCTCAGACAGATCCGGCGTCTGCTCCATATCTCTGTCCGTAAAGAGTTCTTCCGCATCCGGCTCCGCAAAAACGCTGCTGTCGCCGCTTGCTGATGAAGCCGTTCCCCCACCGCTTCCTTTTACGGACTGTGATGCCCGCGCGGCTGCCTGAAGCTCCGCGCTGTCGGCCGCGCCGCACGCTGTCAGCATTACCATTGCGCTTATGATAGCCATGATCATCTTTTTCTTCATATCCTTTTCCTCCGTTCTTTTTCCGCTCGTTTTTCACTGCAGATCATATATGTCCAGCTTTTCCACACGCGTTATGTTATATTTATCAGTTCACGCAGCGCATCCGCCGCCTCCGTCATCCTGCCGGGCCGGGTCCGGCCTTCCCCCTTCTCGCCCGGTGCGCCTTATCATATCCCGCTCACGTTTTACCATACTCTTCATCTCTTACAGCGCATCCGCCGCCTCCGTCATCCTCTCCGGGCCGGGTCCGGCCTTCCCACTTCTCGCCCGGTGCGCCTTATCATATCCCGCTCACGTTTTGCCATACTCTTCATCCCTTACAGCGCATCCGCCGCCTCCGTCATCCTGCCCAGGCTGATCTCGAGATTCCCGTTCATGGTCCGCAGTTCATCCAGAAATTCCTTCGAAGATACATGCTCCTTCAGGATCACATTCAGTGTGAGCTTGTACAGACTGCCCATATTCGTAAGCCTCACTTCCTCATAGCTGTATTCCTTCAGGTACTTCCGGAAGCTCTCCTCGAAGAGTCCCTCATAATCCAGGTTTTCCGGGACCAGGATCTTCAGCATCCTGACGCCCCTGTTTTCCGAGCCGAAATGTGTCACGTTCAGCAGCAGATTGATCGCGGATATGATCAGCGCAAAGAGCAGCGCGATCCAGATATAGCCCATGCCTGCGGCCAGACCGACGGCCATTGCCAGAAAGATCCCGGTGATCTCCTGCCCGCGTCCGGGTGCCGAGCGGAAGCGTACCAGGCTGAAGGCGCCGGCCACGGCCACTCCCGCGCCGATGTTGCCGTTCACCAGGATGATCACCAGCTCCACGACCGCCGGAAGCAGCACCAGCGTGGTGACAAAGCTTCTTGAATAGCGGTTTTTGATCATGTACGCTCCCGCGATGATCACTCCGCAGAGCAGCGCGACGAGCGTTGTGATCATGAATTCGCTTCCGCTGAAAGTTCCGTTTGAGATTATTGAAGTAAAAATATCGTTAAACATATGCCACCTCTCCTTTCGTTCTTCCGTATATGCCTTCCGTTTCCTGCAGCTTCACGCTCCTTACGCCGCAGCTGCTCCGCATCATATCCTTGTATCCTTCTCCGTATTTGGAGAACGAAGCCGGAAATACCTTCTGCTCATTCAGCTTCCGTGCCAGCTCCGGCGGCAGCGCATTCGCCACCTTGATCTCCATCAGATACTGCCCCGGCTTTAAGATCGGCTTCCCAGGCTTTTGCTGCCGCAGATCCCTGCATTCCGCATTCCACTCGATGTTCCGGTCAAAGGTTACCCGGAAATCCGGATCGAGGATCCCGGCCATCGCCATCCTTTCGTAACAGATGCTCATGGCCGGCCGCAGGTCCTTATAGCGTTCTTCGAAAGAGAGGATCTCCTTTGCGATCTGTGAAGATCCGAGATCCAGATTTTTCCCCTCCATATGCCCCTGCAGCTTTTCGTAGCTGCCGGAGATGCGGCGTTTGTAGACGATCCCTTTATACTTCTTTTTGATCTCGATAAAGGCGTTCGTGCCGTCCTCCGTCTCTCCATAGGTACGCAGCCTCAGTTTTTCCTTGTAAAGCGGTTTTTCCAGTGAGGTGCGGACCAGCAGGTAATCTTTGGTATCAAAGTATATATTGTTGATCCTGGATATCCCGTAACGGTCGGTCCTCGCTATCCCGTCCAGGAACGCTTTCACTTCACGGTACTGCTCTTCGTCCAGCAGGTATTTGATCTCTTTACGTTGAAACACTTCCCTGTATTCTCCCATGTTCGTCACTTCCTTCCGTTCTTTCTTTTTTCCTTCTATGCCCGTATGATAAGATCCGAATATTAAACGAACATTAAAAAAGCACCGGAAAAACAAAAATTTTTCCGATGCCTTCAAACTTCCCCGCATCACGGCATATTTGATGCTCTTGTATCCGAAACTGCCTTTTCCATCCCCGCGCCGCAGCCCTCAGCGCAGCGTGATCCTGAATACCGTTTCCCCGTTTTCGGAATACGCCCGTATATCCCCGTTATGATTCCGCGCGATCCTTCTGGCGATCGCAAGTCCTAGCCCGTAACGGTTTTCCTGCCGGCTCCTCGCCTTGTCCCCGCGGTAAAAGCGTTCAAAGATCTTTTCCCGCTCTTCCTCCGGGATCGGATCGCCGCGGTTGATCACAAGGATCTCAACGCCGTTTTTCCCCTTCATCCTTTTTGCGCTCACCCTTACCGCGCTGTCGCGGTAAGCATGACGTACCGCGTTGTCCAGGATCGTCGCGGCGAGCTGCTCGATCTCTTCCTTATTGCAGACAAGACGCAGACCCTCTTCAATCCCGGTCTCCACGGAAACGCCCTGCTCAAACGCCACCCCCTCGTAGGAAAGACAGCTTTTTTCCAGTATCCTTGACAGATCCTCCTCCCGGTAAGCCGCGCGGTCTCCCCCGTTTTCCAGTCTGGAAAGATTTAAGAGCCCGGCGATCAGCCTTCCCATGCGGTCCGCCTCGTAGCGGATATCCTCCAGCTTTTTCTTATCCTCCTCCGCGGCCGACATCTCATCGGCCGAAGCCATGATCACGGCCAGCGGGGTCTTCAGTTCGTGGGAGGCATCCGCGATGAACTCCTTCTGCCTCTCGAACGCTTCCGCCGCGGGCTTTGTGATCCAGGCCGTGATCCTCCGGGATGCAAAGACGATCAGCGCTTCCAGCACGGCAAAAAGCAGCAGGGACTGCAGCAGCAGTTCGAGAAGCTTTCGCGAGATCCCGCTCCTGTTCAGGATCACGATGGATTCCATATAGCGGTAACGATAGGAATAGCCGTTGATATAGAGATTTCCCACATACATCGCATCGCCGCTTTCTTTCGAAAGAATCTCCTCCGCTGCCCGGGCCGCGTCAAAATCTTCCGATGCGTTTCCGTGATCATAGATCGCCGCGACGGCACCGTCCTTAAGCTCTGCCGTATAGATCTCATAATCCATGATCATCATGTTTTCCAGATCATGTGGACGCAGCCTCTGCCCCTCGGGGCCCTGCGTATCCTCCGGCGGCAGCACGTCTTCCGGGCGCATTCCTTCTCCCTCGCCGGCCCTGCCGTTCCGGAAAGCCCTGCGGTCCTCCAGGATATCGAGACTGCGCCGTATCCCCTCTTCCTCCCGCGCATAATTCCGCACGTTCACAAAGACCAGCACGGCTATGAGGATCGCACTGAGCATGAAAAAGACCGTGAGCATTGTCTTCTTTCTTAATTCCTTCATAAAAGCCTACTCTTCATACTCCAGTTTATATCCCATGTTGCGGATGGTTTTGACCGATACCTTTGATCCGATGAGCTTCAGCTTCTTTCTCACAAAGGACATATATGCTTCCAGATTATTCGAGACCGCCTCGGAATCCATCCCCCAGACCCGGTCGTAGATCATCTCCCTTGAGAGGATACGGTCCGGATTGCTCATCAGATACTCGATCAGCTGGAACTCCTTATTGTTGATCCCCACATCCTCGTTGTTTGCCGCACAGCGTATCGCCGACGCCTTATAATCCAGTATCAGGTCTCCGTACTGCAGGAGATTTTCAACAGCTTTTCCGATATTCAGTTGGGCGTTGACGCGCGCCGCCAGCTCATCGACATGAAAAGGCTTCGGTACATAATCGTTCGCCCCGCTGCCGAAACCGAGAAGACGGTCTTCCAGTTCGGCCTTTGCGGTGAGCATGATGACCTTCACTTCCCTGTTCTCTTTTCGCAGCTCTTTCAGGATCTCGATGCCGTTCTTTTTCGGCAGCATGATATCCAGTATGATCAGGTCATACATCCCCGAGAGCGCATTATATGCCCCCTCCTCTCCGTCATTGGAGATATCCACGATATAATGGTCCCGTCTGAGCCGCTCCGCCACCAGCTCCGCCAGTGCAGCCTCATCTTCCACGATCAGTATACGCATTCATTAACCCTTTCCGTTGAAGACAGGGGGACGGTCCTTCTGTCCTCAACGTCCCTCTGAAGACAGAAGGACCGTCCCCCTGTCTTCAACGTCCCTCCGCTCCTCACGGCATCGTGATCAGTTCGTATTCCCTCGATCCTACGCCGATCTTTTCCGCATGCTCCAGAGTCTCGACCCATGAAACGTTGTGGTTGCTGTTATGCCATACATCTCCGTGATCGTGGAAGCCCTCGCGCGCCATATTATCCCCGAGCTGGCTGTTCCTTATCGGTTCCGCTTTCTGACACAGATCCACACAGGCCTGATCCAGGGCGACAGGATCAAAAGACGCCAGCATGCCGATATCCGGAAGTATGGGCGCATCGTTTTCGCCGTGGCAGTCGCAGTTCGGCGACACATCCGTGATCAGGCTGATATGGAAGCTGGGCCGCCCGCTTATGACCGCCGCCGTGTATTCCGCCATTCTCCTACCCAGCATCTGCGGTGCATCCCAGTTGTCGTTTTCAATGGCGTCAAAGGCGCAGGCGCCGATACATCTGCCGCAGCCCTTGCATTTTTCCGGATCGATCCACGCCTTATTTCCCTCATAGCTTATGGCGTCCGAACCGCATTCTTTCGCGCATCTGCGGCAGCCACGGCACAGATCTTCAATAACATGCGGATGTCCGCTGTTGTGCTGCTGCATCTTTCCGGCTCGGCTCCCGCAGCCCATGCCTATATTCTTGATCGCGCCGCCGAAACCGGCCTGCTCATGTCCCTTAAAGTGGTTGAGCGAGATCACGATATCCGCATCCATGACGGCGCGTCCGATATATGCCTCTTTGCAATACTCCCCGTTGGGGACAGGCACCGCGATATCGTCCGTTCCCCTCAGACCGTCCGCTATGATGATCTGACAGCCGGTCGTCACGGTATTAAAGCCGTTGATATTTGCGCAGTCCAGGTGCTCCAGCGCGTGCTTGCGGCTGCCCGGATAAAGCGTATTACAGTCCGTCAGAAAAGGCAGCCCGCCGTATTGCTTGACCAGATCCGCCACGGCTTTTGCATAATTCGGCCTCAGATAGGCAAGATTTCCAAGCTCGCCGAAATGCATCTTTATCGCCACAAATTTCCCTTCCATGTCGATGGATGCCATTCCCGCCTTGCGGATCAGCTTCTTCAGCTTTTCCGAAAGACTCACCCCCAGAACCGTCCTGAAATCGGTAAAATACACTTTTGATCTTTCCATCATGAACCCTCCTGCCTGCGGCCGCTATACATCTTTCTTTTGAGCTTTTTTCCCGGCTCCCATGAGAAAACGGAGCAGCGGTATCCTTAAACATATCTCCGCACAGATAAACGTTACGATATAAGAAAGGATTACAGGTACAATGTACAATAAAACGATATTTTTTTCAAACAGATCCGCAAACCAGTACTGGAACAGGACGATCCAGAGAAAATGAAGGCTGAAATACGGAAACGACCTTTGGGACATGTAATCCGTAAATTCCCCTCTGAAATCGAGGCTCAGCTTTCCGATCCCGATCAGCGCCAGCATCATGAACCATTCTTCCAGAGCCTTGGCGATGGTATTGACGATCCCGAAATCCTTTCCCGACCACAGGAACATATACACATCCGCGATCCCGGCGATCAGAGCTATGGCCAGCGTGACATAGCGGTACTTCTCCGCCTTTTCCATCACCTTCTCATCCGATATGAGGTAATAACCCAGAAGAAAGATAAAGAGATATTCCGCAAAGCTTTTTCCGCCTACCGAGAGCAGGTCATAGAGAAAAGGAAGCACGATCACCGGCAGGCAGATCAGCGGGAAAGGGATATCGTGATCCCCCGACTCTTTCTTTGCGATACGCCGGACCAGGACAATGATCCCCAGGGAAACCAGCGAGATCACAAAGAGAAAATACAGAAACCAGAACTGTCCGACGGAAAAGCCGCCGTCAAAACCGGACAGATCCGTCCATTTTGTAAAGAATATGACGTAGTGCTCCGCAAAGCTTCCGGAATACCCGCAGTTGGTCTTATCTCCGATATAAGCCAGAATCGGGCAGAAAACAAGCGTCCCGAAAAGGAAAGGGATCAGCAGGCGCTTCACTCTTTCCGCAAAATATTGAAAGCAGGATCGTTTTGCGAGCGCATAACGTGTACTGATCCCTGCGAGAAGAAACAGCAGGGGCATGAAAAAGGGACTGAAGAACACGATAAAGCTGCTCAGCACCCTGTTCCCGCCGAAAAAGATGTAATTCCCCTCCCCCCAGGTATTAAAGGCCTGCGCCGCATGGTACGGGATCAGCCAGATCACGTCCATCCATCTCAGATTATCGATAAAATTCTTTCTCATATCCGCTTCTCCCAACGAAAGCACAGCAAAACACGTGGACGCTTCTCTTGAAGACACGGGGACGGTCCTCCTGTCCTCACTTTTGAAGACAGGAGGACCGTCCCCGTGTCTTCACTGTCCTCAAGAATGAAGACAGAAGGACCGTCCCCGTGTCTTCACGTGCAATATCCCTGAAACAGAGAAAACCCTTGAAGTTCAAGGGTTTTCCGCATTTTCGGGTGGGTAAAGGGACTCGAACCCTTGATCTCCAGAACCACAATCTGGCGCGTTAACCAACTACGCTATACCCACCATATATAATTATTCAATAAACAGGAACTTTCGTGTGCCCAAAGGGATTCGAACCCCCGACCCACGGCTTAGAAGGCCGTTGCTCTATCCAGCTGAGCTATGGACACCCGCCGGCAGGCTCGTTATCCTGCACAACGGGTGTATTATCTCAAAAAATACGGTCGCTGTCAAGTGTTTCAGCGAAGAGTATAATTTCCGGCAGCATCGCGTACCATACGGCCCAGCCATTTCTTTGATTTTTCATCCCCATGACTGGCTGCCTTGGTGAAGTGCGCTGCCGCGCTGTTCAGATCCGGTCCCTTATCAAAGGACTGCAGGTCATAATAACCAAGGATGAACTCTGCCTTCTTCTCGCCCTCGGCCAGCGCCTTTTCGGCATAGGATCTGGCTTCCTTGAAGGCTTCCTCGTCCGGGTGCATCCCGTATTCCTTTTCGGGATCCACCAGACACCATGCGATACGGTACATCGCGAAACGGTCGTTTGCGACACGCTCCAGAAGCTTCTTGTACCAGTTGACCGCTTCCTTTCCGTTCTTTGCCGTACCGCTTCCGAAGTCGTAGGCTACCGCCAGGTTGCGGATCGCCTTTTCCTGACCGGCCTGTCCCGCCTTCAGGTTCCACTTCAAAGCTTCCTTCGGATCCTTCTTTACGCCGTCGCCATAGAGGTAGCACTGTCCTACCATCGCCATAGCCGCCGGGCTGCCGAGCTCGGCACATTCTTTGTAATAACGGAATGCTTCGGGCATGCTCTTTTCCACCGTGAGGCCTTCTTCGTAGATACGGCCAAGGCAGTAGAGTGCATGTGACTTCTCGTACTCGTCCTCCTGGATCTCTTCATCCTCCAGGGCTTCGGTCAGCATCTTCTTCAATGCTTCCGGCTCTTCCGGCAGTTCCTTACGGTTACGCAGGATCAGGTCGGTATAGTAGATCCTGCCGCGGCTGCGGCCGCTTGCCGCCGACACACGCAGAAGCGGTGCCGAAAGCTTGTAGGAATGCTCCTGATAATAGGTAACCCCGAGGATCTCGCAGATGATCCAGTACTGCTCTGCGGTGTCGCACTGCTCGGGATGGATCTCGGCCTTACGGAAATACTCATGATACTTGTCCAGCGCGGTCTCCAGGATCGTTCTGGCTTCCTCACTGTCCTCTTCGCACTTATCGAGCGCTTTCTTTCCGAGCTCGGCGCTCTCTTTCTTCAGCGTCTGTATTTCCTTCGCCTTCTCCTCGGCTGCCTTGCGGGCCGCTTCCTCGGCCTCACGGCGTTTTCTCTCTTCTTCTTCCTTACGCCGGGCCTCTTCCTCCGCACGCTTCCGTTCTTCTTCCTTACGGCGTGCTTCTTCCTCGGCGCGCTTTCTTTCTTCTTCCTTACGGCGTGCTTCTTCGGCGGCCTTTCTGGCTGCCTCTTCCTCGGCACGTTTCTTTTCTTCCGCTGCCTTGCGGGCCGCTTCTTCCTCGGCACGCTTCTTTTCTTCCGCTGCCTTGCGGGCCGCTTCTTCCTCCGCGCGCTTCTTCTCTTCCTCGGCCTTCTTTGCAGCCTCTTCTGCCGCGCGTCTGCGTTCTTCCTCCGCCTTCTTTGCAGCTTCCTCGGCAGCTTTCTTTGCTTCCTCCGCCTTCTTTGCTGCTTCTTCGGCGGCACGCTTCCGTTCTTCTTCCGCCTTCTTCGCAGCTTCCTCGGCGGCTTTCTTTGCTTCCTCGGCTCTCTTTGCGGCTTCTTCGGCGGCGCGTTTGCGTTCTTCTTCCGCCTTCTTCGCAGCCTCTTCCGCTGCACGTTTCCGCTCTTCTTCCGCCTTCTTCGCAGCTTCTTCGGCAGCCCTCTTTTCTTCCTCCGCCTTCTTTGCTGCTTCTTCCGCTGCCTTCTTTGCCTCTTCTTCTGCGCGCTTCTTTTCTTCTTCCGCTCTGCGCGCGGCAGCTTCGGCCGCCTGCTTCCGGTCTTCCTCGGCTTTACGTGCGGCAGCTTCGGCTTCCTCACGGGTAAGGCCTACCGGCACCGGTATGGGTGCGGGCTGGACCGGCGCCGCCGGAACGGGCGCAGGCTGAACCACCTGCCCTGCCTGGGGCATCGTCCCCGGCATAGCCTGCGGCATGGTCCCCGGCATAGCCTGAGGCATCGTCCCCGGCATAGCCGCCGGAGCGCCGTTCATCACAGGCTGGCCCTGCGTCGGTGCGGCAAGCATAGGGTTATTCGGCATCGACTGCACGCTCACGGGCGCCTGATTCTGCGTATTCATTTTCTGTTCCGAAACAAAAGTAGGTGCAGTAGGCACTCCCGGATCCGATTTTACCGGACCGCCCAGACCGGCCGAGAAATCTTCGGCACTTTTCAGGAAATCAAGTTCGGGTGCCTTCGGTGCAGGCTCTTCCTTCTTTTCATCCAGAAAAGAAAGCGAGATCGTCCCGTCACAGGGCTTTCCGCAGGACCAGCAGAACTTGGCTTTGAAATCCAGTGCGGAACCGCAATACATGCAGCTTCTGCCCTTCGATGTAGCGCCGAAAAAGTTGGATTTCATCTCCTTGTACTCGGATGATCCGCACTTCCCGCAGAAGCGGTCATTCTTTCCCAGCTTGTTTCCGCATTGTGCACACACTCTCATGTTTTTTAAACGTTTCCGGAAAACTCCGTTTCCGTACTCCTCCTTTCCCCCATTCCAACAGTTCCCATTATAGTATAAAATTACAGATTTTTCAAGAAATCTGACGGAATTTATGCGTCACATCCAGTCTTTTTTGTGAAAAATCACGGTCTTTGTATCGTTACGTACAGCAGTTTCCTCCCCCAGCGCACGGCGTCTTCATGGCTCTCAAAATACATGTCGATCCTGTTTCCCCGGATACCGCCGCCGCAGTCTTCCGCAATAAAGGTTCCAACGCCCTCGATCGTCACCCTGCTGCCGTAGGGGATCACCGAAGGATCCACCGCGATGGTCCGTCCCTGCTCCGGTACCGTACCGGTTGCGGTATGCGCTATGCCGCCCCGCACCTCGGGACTGTAATTGCCGCAGCATTTTTTACAGGAACAGTATGCGGTTATGGAGAAAAGGATCGGCGCCCCGCTCTGTCTGGCGTAATCCGTGGCCGAAAGCAGCCGTTCCTCCAGCACATAGCCGCTGAGTCCGTCATACTGCACCATGGTATAATCACCGCTTTTCCCGAGGATCAGCACCTCGGCTCCGGCAGGAAGACTGATGATCGTTTTGCTCTCCTCCTCCGGCAGTGTGCGCATGTTGGTCCTGGATCCGATCTTGTAGCTGACCCGCGAGCCACGTCGTCTTGCCTCGTCTTCCTCCGCAAAGACTGCCTCCGCGCTTCGTTCCTTTTTCTGCTCGGGCATCACGATCGCAGCACCGCCTTCCTCTTCCGCGATCTGCGGCACCACAACCTGCGGTGCTTCCGCCCTTGCACGTTTACGGTTCCCGATGCCCGCAGGCAGGCTGTCCGCCTTCAGGCAGTCCCCGTAAACATATCCTTCCATATCATTGTAAAGCACATGATAATATCCGTTCTCGCCCACGTCCAGGAAACTGAGTTTTTCCCCGGCCGGGATCTGGCAGAGGCAGGCGCTGTCGGTCGTGGACGCTTTGCGGAAATTGGCCGTCGATGCAACGATAACGATCGCTTTGCTGTTCTTTGACGGAAGCGAGAAATTCATGGCGAGCACGGCGGCATAGCGTCTGCGCTCTTCATGCCCCTGCAGTGAAGCCCCCGATTCCTCCTCCGGCTCTTCCGCTGCCTCCTCTTCCTCATCCTCTGCGACGGCGTCCTCTTCTTCCCCGTCCGCTTCGACCGCTCTGAGTACGTCCGTCAGAACATAACCCTTCACGTCCTCAAACTGCACAAGCGTGTATCCTCCGGATTCGCCGCCGATCATCGTTACCAGCGCCCCTTCGGGCAGCGTCATCAGCCAGACCCCTTCCACGGAAGGCGTCTTACGCAGATTGGCCCGCTCGGTCACTTCATAGATTTTATCTTCGCCTTCCGCCCTGCTTTCCAGCCCGATCGAAGAGCATAAAAGCAAAAAAAACAGAGACCAAAGGCATACATATACCTTTTTCGACATCTTCTGTAAACCATTCCGGGGATATGGATTTCCCCATACCGATGATAAAATGGAAAAAGAACCCTGTCAAGCCGCTAGATTTAGCGCAAAAAAAATGAAAAACGAGCCACATGTAGTGGCTCGCAAGAGGACTTTTTATTCGAAACAACCGGCCAGTTCGCTGATGGCAAGCTGCTCATCCGCGCCTTCAGCCACAAGATCAAAACTGCAGCCCCGGCTGAGACGCAGGATCGTCATCCCCATGATACTCTTCATATTGATGTTCCTGCTCCCCTCTTCGATATGGAGGGCACAGTTGTAATGGCAGGCCGACTGGACGAGGTACGGGATGATGTCCCCGCCGAATTCCTTTTTCACTTCGATTGTTCTTCTGATCATGTCGCTCACTCCTTTTTTTCTGAAACCCCCACAGACCCCAAAAAAGAATGAGAACACATTTTGCAAAAAAAAATGCTGAACGTCTCAGCACTTTTTTCGAGCGATAGACGGGACTCGAACCCGCGAGCTCAACCTTGGCAAGGTCGTGTGCTACCAACTGCACCACTATCGCATCTTGTCTGTTCAACAGACAAGTTGTATATTACTCTTTTCAGAGTAATTTGTCAAGCACTTTTTTTATTTATTTAATTCCATACTGAATATGCGGATCAGAGACTCATCAATACGCTCTTCGCTGATGGTCCCCGCCTGCACCTCGGCGATCAGGGTATCCCTCGCCTGCACAAAGTCATCCCGGTCACGCACATAAAGCACATCCGCTCCGGCCAGGACCGCTCTCAGTGCCCAGTCGCCCGGTGTCTGCCGTGCGGTGCAGGCAGCCTGCTCCAGAGGTGCCGTAACGATCACGCCTTCAAACTGCAGTTCATCCCGCAGAAGCCCGCTGACCACTTTTTCGGATATGCTCGCAGATACGCCGCTGTCGATCGATTCCGCTACCAGATTGCTCACCATGATCATATCCGCCTTGCTTTCCGTAAAAGGCTTCAGTTCAAAATCGCGCATCTCCTCCAGCGAGCGTTCCGTCTTCAGCGCGCCTTTTTCCGGATCGGTATTGGAAAAGCCTTCTCCCGGGAAACCCGTCAGGCAGGCGTGGACGCCGCTGAGATGCAGTCCCTCCACCGCCTCGGCCAGCATGGATGCCGCCATATCCGCATCATCGGAGAAGCAGCGTTTTCCGAGATAGCACTGATCCGATGCCTTCACCGAAGCCACCGGTGCCAGATCGCCGTCGATCCCGTATTCGGTCAGCAGCGCGCCGATATCGGAATAAGCCTGACGCGCGTTTTCGTTATTTCCGCTCTCGCCGATCTCCTGCGCGCTCTTCTGCGGATCCACACCCTGTACTTTGGACGAGATCGTATTGTATGCGCCTTCTTCATATACAAAAGCAAAGAGATCGCGCTCGTATTTTTCAAAGTACCATTTCTTGGTCTGGGAGATCATGTTCTTGAACTTCTCCCCGTCCACAACATTCTTCTCCGTATAAGCCACGCCGAAGACATGATATTCGCCGATGCCTTCTTCGGTCTTTCCGCCGGCTACGGTTGCCCAGTCATTCTTCACGCCTGCCAGGGCTTCGGGACTGATGAGAAAAAGGTTTTCGACCTTGCTTTCCAGATCCATGCCGTCCAGCAGGGCCTGTACTTCCGGATCCACTGCCGGCTCTTCCGGTTCCGCTTCCGTCGGCGTGGGATCCAGGAGCTCCTCCATGGATTCCGGCGTGGAAATAGTTGCCTGTTCCTCCTCCGGGGTGGGCGTTGCCGAAGGCGTCGCCTCCGCGACAGCCGTATCGTCCGCCGCCCGGCTTTTGCTTCCTTCCTTCAGCAGCTTTATCCCGAATATCACCAGCAGCGCGATCGCCGCCAGGATCACCAGCAGGACCAGATAGGCCAGCACCTGGTTACGCACCCTGCGCCTGTGCCGGTATTCTCTCCGGTCCGGACTCTTCTTCGCCATAATACACCTCCGATTACCACTTATGTAAACTAGAGCCTATCATAGCATGAATACGTATAAAAAGCAAGTTTCTGATCCGTAAAAAGCACAAAATATCGCCGCCGCAGAGCGAAAAACGACACTATATAGTGTATCAGCGGGAAGAGCTTTCCCGGCAGCCCTTTCCCGGCCGGACAGCTGCAGCCGAAACCGCATTCCGAAAAAATCCCTGCTTTCCCGGGCAGAGTTTCCGCAGACATACGCGCGAAGCCGTAACTGTATTCCGGAAATCCATGCTCCCCCGGCAGTTCCTCACCGGAAAAGCAAAAAAATGAAGGCCCCTGCAGCTTTTTGCTCTCTGCAAGGGGCCTTCACTGTGCCTCACTATCCAATGGACTATACCTCCTGTCTTCATGCTGTCCATCGACGCAACCTTCGTCCGTTTCCCAGTTTAACCTGCGGACTCTCCATATTCACTTGACCTTCTCCCCAGCTTCTTCTGCCTATCATCCTCCATCTTTGCACATCTGCTGCAGCGGTTGCCGTATGTTCTTCGCTGCTATCCTCGATGAAACTTAAATAAGCTTTTCTGCTGAGTTCCTGTACCCTGTCTGTTTCCCGCGGATGATATGATCAATTGTTTTTGGAAAGCTCATCCTGCTTCTTTACAGCTCTGAGAGTACATTACTTAATTTTCGGGTGGACCGTACCTCCATCTCTTTTTATGTGATCAACAAGTTTTGTTTTCTTGTTGTTATGTGTTTATCTTATCACATTTCCAAAAATTGTCAATACTTTTTTACACATTTTTTTATTTTTTTTAAACTTCTCTTCTCCATGCTCCCGAATGACATTCCCACGGCGTTTTTCCGCTTTCCGGGGATCACAGGGCTGTTTTCTTTTACTGGTTCAGTTGCCTTCCGCCCTGCAAAAGCTGCTTCGCCGACAGACGGTAAGCCTGCTGATCAAATACCGGCTTCACCGGAAGATGGCAAGCCTGCTGATCATAATACCGGCCCGCAGCCACGCAGCAGCGCCGCCGGGATCCGGATCGTTATCGTTTCCTGCGCAGAAAAAAACAGCGGCCTTAGCGGCCGCTGCTGTAATGCGAAGTATTCGGATATGCCTTATTTCCGGCTTATTCCTCGAGTCCGAAGATCTCGTGTGCCGCATTCATGGCCTTTTCCACTTCCTTTTCGTCGATCAGGACCGTAACGCGGATTTCGGAAGTCGAGATCATCTTGATGTTGATATTGCAGTTGTAAAGCGCTTCGAACATCTTTGCCGCAACGCCGGGATTGCTCATCATGCCGGCACCGACCACGGATACCTTGGCCACGCCCTTCTCACATGCCAGATCCTGGTATTTCAGGCGGCTCTTGTTCTCTTCGATCACACGGATCGCATCATCCGCATAGTCGCCGGTCACGGTAAATGCGATATCCTGGCTGTTATCGCGGCCCACGCTCTGAAGGATCATGTCCACATTGATATTAGCCTGTGCCAGCGCGTCAAAGAGACGGAATGCGCTGCCGGGCTTATCGCTCAGGCCCATAACAGAGATCTTTGCACAGTTCTTATCCGAAGCTACACCGCTTACCAACATTCTTTCCACTTTTACTTCCTCCTTCACTACGGTTCCTTCTTCATTTGTCAGGCTGGAGCGCACCACAAGCTGCACTCCGTATTTCTTGGCCAGTTCCACGGAGCGGTTATGCAGAACGCCCGCGCCGAGGGTTGCCAGATCCAGCATCTCATCATAGGTGATCTCGGGGAGCTTGCGCGCCTTTTTCACCACACGGGGATCCGCGGTATATACGCCGTCCACGTCGGTATAGATCTCGCAGGCGTCCGCCTTCAGCGCCGCAGCCAGTGCCACGGCCGTGGTATCCGAACCGCCTCTGCCGAGGGTCGTAAAATCACCGTATTTATTTATGCCCTGGAAGCCGGTCACCAGCACGATCTTTTTCTGATCCAGCTCATGACGGATACGTTCCGTATCGATACGCTTCAGACGCGCATTGGAATAATTGGACGTGGTATGCATCGCGACCTGGAACGCGTTCAGCGATACCGCGGGGATCCCCAGCGTCGCGAAAGCCATGGCCGTGAGCGCCACGCTGATCTGCTCGCCGGTGGTGAGCAGCATGTCCATCTCGCGGCGGGACGGGTCGGGATTAATGGTCCGGGCCAGTTCGATCAGTTCATCGGTCTTCTTTCCCATCGCGGAAAGCACGACCACCACATCGTTTCCTTTTTTGTATTCGTCCGCGCAGCGCCGCGCCACATTCAGGATCCTCTCCCTGTTGGCAACGGATGTGCCGCCGAATTTTTTTACGATCAGCATATTCTTCTCCTCTTGATCCTTTTATTGATTGCTGTATTAATGTTACTGTCCAAACCCGGGCCGCGCGCCTCCTGTGTGGCTGCGGGCCGATACTTTGACCAGCCTTTACATACGTATCCAATGGATCACACCGTCGGTCTGTGCGATCTTCTTCTTAAACTCGCGCTCCGTCATGCACGCGCTCACCAGCGCTTCCTCATCGGAAAACGCAGACGCATCCAGCACGCCGGCCGGAATCTTCCCCGCCAGCAGCTCCTCTGTCACGAGCAGCTCGCGTTCGGCGGAAAGTATCTCCTTTGCCTTCGCTGCGGCATCGCGCTTTACACGCACGAGATATTTCTGTTTCAGTTCATCGCAGTCGGCCAGCGCAAGCTTTTCCTCCGACCAGCCGCATTCAACGGTCCTGCCCGCGTTCTGCGCGCATTCGACGGCGTCCCCGACCACAGCCGATGCCGTGGCAAGCTTTCCGGCGCCGCGGCCGTAATACATGGAATCATCCAGCATATTGGAATGGATCAGCACCGCGTTGAACACATCCTTCACACTGTAAAGAGGATTGTCCTGCGTCACGACGCGGGGACTGACGATGGCACGGCAGCCGTCCTCCGAAAACTCACTCTTCGCGATCAGCTTCACGGTTCCGTCAAGGGCCCATGCATAAGCCAGATCCTTTAAGGTAATGCTGCTGATCCCCTCCATCGGGATATCGTTGTAATCCAGCTTTTTCCCGCATACGAGCGACGCAAGGATCGCGATCTTGCGGCAGGGATCATGCCCCTCAATGTCCGCCGTGGGATCCTTCTCCGCATAGCCCATATCCTGCGCTTCTTTGAGCGCCGTTTCAAAATCCAGCCCGCCGGTCTCCATACGGTGCAGGATATAATTGGTCGTGCCGTTCAGTATGCCGCAGATGCAGTCGATGCGTTCCGCGGTAAGGGCCTGCGTAATGGTACGGATCAGCGGGATCCCGCCGCCCACGCTGGCTTCAAAAAGATAGCTGCAGCCGTGCTCTTTTGCCATACGGGACAGCTCCGCACCGTGCAGTTCCACCAGTTCCTTATTGGAAGTGCAGACGCTGATGCCCGCGGAGAGCGCGCGCTTCGTATAATCATAAGCAAAGGTCGCACCGCCCATGGTCTCGCAGATCACTTTGATCTCCGGATCCGCATAGATCGGCGCCGCATCATGAACGATGCGGTCTTCATAAGGATCCCCGGGGAACTCCCGCAGATCCAGGATATACTTCACATGCAGGCCGCCGCAGCGCTGCGCGATCTGCGCCGCATTCTGCCCGATCACTTCCGCGACACCGCTTCCGACGGTACCGTATCCGAATATCGCTATCTCCGTCATGCGATCTTTCCTTCTTTCTTAAGTGTAAATGAATAATAACGCAAAGTATGATAACACATCATAAACGCGCAGGCAAGATTTTTTTCTATATAATGGAGATTCCGTAAGATTCAGAGCAGACGCTATTCACAGCCGAATCGCGCACTTGCTGCGCGATTACGGTCCAAAACTTATGGCACAGGATGGGTTTTGCCCATCGCCGCAGGCGATCTTAAATGGCAAAACCCGTTACTATTCACGGCCTGATGGCCGTGAATAGTAACTCAGAGCAGACGCTTCATGACATCGATGTGTTTCTGTACTTCCATCAGATAACGGGAAGGAGAAAATACCGGCGAACGGTATCCGTCGGCCAGAAGTGCCTCGATCGTATAGTCCAGCATATCGATGAGCAGCAGATAATCCTCATGATTTCTCAGCAGCGTATAATCCGCCTGCATCATGATCTCGGAAAGCTGCTCGGCATATTTCTGCCTCGGTTCGCGGATCAGCTTCTCGACGTCGGGATCCTCCTCACGGACAATGCTGTTGAGAAAAAGCGGCAGATAGGGGTACTTTTTCATCATGCTCATCTTGCACTCTTCCACCGCATAGCGCAGCGTGAAATAGTCCGCGCCCTCGGGAACCGTCATCATCGAGATCTCCAGCATGGCATATTTCAGGCCATAGCTGGCCACAAAGGAATAAAGACCGGGCTTGTTCTCAAAATAATGAAACCAGAGTCCCTTGCTCACGCCGCAGACCCTGACCATCTCGTCCGTACTGGAATGCCGGTAGCCATACTGGGAAAAAACCTGCATGGCGCCGTTGATCATCCTGTCCTGTTTTTCCTTTTTCAGCGAATAGAATTTCTCGTTCATGGCCCTCTGATTGACCGCTCCGGTCTATAGCAATCATAGCATATTTTCTTTTTTTTTCAAGCGTTATCTCTTTTCTTTTTTCCGATAATAGCTTATAATACAGCATGAGTACATTACCAAATCATTACCGTTTGAAAGGAGAGTACGATCATGGCAAAGAAACTTGGTGGCTTTATCTTATTCGGGCTGGCTGCCGGTGCGGCTGCTGCAGGTGTCTACCACTATCTCAGCACCCGCGAGAAGGAACTGGCCGATATCGATGATTTTGACGACCTGGAAAACAGCGGTGAGGAAAAAAGCAAACGCTCCTATGTAAATCTGGACAGCGTTAAGACCTTTGCCGGCGAGACCTTTGACAAGGCAAAAGGCTTTGCAAAGGAAGCTTATGATAAGGTAAGCAAAAAGGTCCAGGAAGTCGTTTCCGACAAGAAGGACGATGCGGCAGAAGCTGTGGAAGAGGCTGCAGAGGCTGCAGAAGACGTGGCAGAAGCTGCGGAGGACGCCGCGGAAGAAGCCGCTTCCGAAAGCGAGGATTTCTTCGACGACAAGGAATGAGTTTAAGCCAAAAGCAAAAGCATTAAAAGTGGAGGCGTTAAGCCTCCCTTTTTTGATCCGCAGCCGTTACCGTCCCACAGCTTCAGTTTCCGCTTTTCTTCCGCTCCGCCACGGCTTTTTCCAGATGCCGCAGCGTGGCTTTTGACAGTCCCTGCGGCTCCCGGAGGAGCTGTTCCTGCATCTCTTCCAGATCCCTTAGAATAATGGGATGGATCGACTCCCCCGTGGAAACGCCGCCGCCCACGGCGTGCTCGAGGAAGATCCTCCGCGTAAAGGCAAAACGTGCACCCTGCTGCAGAAGCCTTATGATATAGGGAAAATCGTCGAGGAGGCGGTAGCGCGTATCCGGCATCCCGTATTCCGCGAAAAGCCGCTTGCTGTACGCTGTACAGCAGGAGCTGATCAGATTATGGCGCCGTATCATGTAATTCATGAGCGCCTTCGGGAAATGCTTCAGAAAAAAGCCGGTGATCGCGAAAGGGCGTACCCGTCCGCGCGCGTCCCTCATGTCGCGGCGCCTTCCCGTAAGGATGGGTACCCCGCTCTTTTCAAAATCTCCAAGGATACCCGCTACGGTACGGGATGTGGGAAAACGGTCCCCCGGGCTGATAAAAACGATATATTCCCCGCGCGCCAGCTCGAACAGCCGGTTAAAATGCGCGACCGAGCCGAGATTCTTCTCATTGATATTGACGCGCACATCGGCAAAGCGGCCTTTCAGCCCCTCTGCCGCCCGGTAGAGCTGCGCGGTATCATAGGCGGTGGAACCGTCATCGGACAGGATCACTTCCACATCCGCACAGTCCTCCTGCGCCGCGATGGACGCAAGGCTTTCCTCCGCCTCGTCAAAATTGTTATACAAAACAAACAGGATGCTCGCCCTCAGCTTTTCCGTATTCACAGCACAAGCTCCCATTTTTCATAAATATCTGTACGCCCGCCGAAGCTTTCCTTCTGGGCGATGAGACCTTCGTTCAGGATGCGGCCGCCCTCCTCGGTGGAGATGCCGAAATCCAGCCACTGCACGCTTTCCGGCAATCCGGAGATGATGCTGTCGATGACCAGATCCAGTGCTCCGAGCTGCCTGGCCGTATCGTCCGCCGCCATATACTGGGTATGGACCAGAAGCGGATAGCAGAAGATCACACAGCCGGCGATGAGCTTCTCCTCATAAAAAGCGCCGTAAAGCCGTATCTCTTCGGAGAAACGGCTGTGGAGCAGCCAGAGTTCCCCGGAGCTGTGCACCGCATGGGTGTTATGCCGCTCTTCGAGCACGCCGTCTTCCAGCTCCATAAAGCGGCGGTAATCCTCCGGTGTCTCCAGCAGCCTTACGCTCACGCCTTCGCGTCTGGCACGGGAGATCTGCGCCTTGCGGCCCTTGGTACGCTTACAGGGGTCCGAAAGCTTTATGACCGTCGAAGCCGTGATCTCGCTCTGCCCCGCACCGCAGCGGAACAGCGCGTAACGGTCCTCCTCCGCCGGCTGGGAATGATAGATATGCGGGATGCATTTATAGACAAGGCGTTTAAAACCCCTGTCGCGCAGATAAGCGCAGAGCTGCTCCATGCATTCCAGCACCCTGTACTGGCGGATCTCCGTCCCCATGATCAGGCCGCCGAAGGTCAGTCCCTGATGACTGTACAGCACGCCCTCCGCCTCATTGGCGGGAAGCAGCGCCATCAGCTCCTCTTCTTCATAAAAAAGCAGGGAATGATCCCGGAAACGGTCACTGTGATAATCCATATAATCCCGGCAGAACATAAAAAGAGAGTTCTTCGCTTTCCTTACAAAAGCGTCCCACTCTCCTTTTCTTTCTTCACTGTACCGGACGATCCTCACGCCTGCTCTTCCTTCATTTTGCTTTTCAGCACTTCGAGCACATCCCGTGCCCTTTCCTTCAGTTTCTCACCGGCCGAATTCGATCCGAGAACGGATGCCAGCATACGCCCTCCGTCCTGCAGACGCTCCCCGGTCTCGGCGCTGAGTGCGCCGATCAGATAGTCGAGCGTCACCTCGTTCATCCCCGCATAGGGAGGCGGTTCCTGCCCGCGCGCCTTGATAAAGCCTTCCAGCGCATTCACCATATATTCTTTTTCCTGCGGCTTCAGCTGCTGCAGGAGCTTCTTTCCTTCCAGGCTCTCCGTATCCGCCTTCTCCATCCAGGCCCGGAGCAGCCACGCGGTCTTTAAGCAGATGAAGCCTTTCTCGCTGTTTTTGCCCTGCCGGACCACCGCATTGAGCAGCGCCAGCTTATAGCGCTGAAATGCTTCCTCGTATGTGATCTCGTCCTTTACCGTGGCGGGCATCTGCTTGAAATTGGCGGAGATATTGTCCTTGATCAGTTGCTTGTGCGGTTTCGCCAGCGCGGCGTAATAGCGCGTGAGCACCGCATAACCACAGTACGGACAGAGGATCACGTCATATTTCGTGGAATCGATCCCGTCAAAGACCGGACGCAGGATACTGTCCTGCGAAATGAGCTTGGCCTTTCCGGGACGCATCGTGCGCTGCTTGAACTTTCTCGCGCAGATATGGCACTCAAATTCCTTCGTCAGAAGAAAATCGGCCTCGCGCACTTCGCGCACCTGCACGGTCTCTTCCGCTTTCTTTTCCTTCTGCTGCGGTTCCTCGGCATAAATATCCACACTTCCGAGACCGCCCAGCCCCATGCTCTCCAGTCCGTCAAAAAGTCCCATAGCCTCTCCTTACCCTGTGCCTCTTTCGGGATTGCGAAAGAGGATCCCGGCCGACGATGCGTTTTTTCATCTGTGCAAAACAGCGGAGCGTACACTCCGCTGTCCGATCTTTTATTCTTTGTTGCTGACGATCCGTATCCCTACCGGCTTGTTCTTGTTATCGTTGACCACACCGTCCGGGAAGATCTCGTCGTAGTGGACCAGATCATCCAGAAGAAGCGGGATATTGATATCCATCGTCTCATCCGGGAACTGGCAGGTGCCCACCTTGCGGTGGCCGCCGCCGCCGTACTTCAGCATCAGCGCACCGACATCCACATGGCAGCTGCGGTTCAGGATGCTGTAGCCCGTAGCGCAGGAACAGCCCTGGCCGCCCTTGCCGCTGACGATCCATACCGAAACATTCTGCTCCGGATACATGCTGTAGATCATAAAACGGTTCCCGGAATAGATCGGGTCAACACCGCGCAGATCCGAAATGATAACATTATTTTCCACTCTTGTGTGGGCTTTGACCATTTCCTTGAACTTGGCCGCCTGCTCACGATAGACTTCGATACGCTCCACCACATCCGGCAGTGCCAGGATCTCGGAGGTGTTCATGGTACGGCAGGCTTCCATCAGTACTTCCATCAGGCGGTAGTTGGGGATCGTAAAGTTGCGCCAGCGTCCCAGACCCGTACGGGGATCCATCAGAAGCCCCACAAGGATCCAGCCCTCGGGATTCTGGATCTCATCGATGGTCAGATTGCCGGAATCCACCTTGTCTACGGCCGCCATCATCTCGTCAAAATGGGCGAAGCGATCCTCGCCGCCGTAATATTCGTATATGATCCTCGCGCAGGAAGGGGTGATACGGCTTTCGCCCTTATATTTTCCTTCCAGCTCATTTCTCTCAAATTCACTGGAGTGATGATCAAACCAAAGACCGCATCCCTCCACGAAAGGAACGTTTGCAAGACAATCGTTTTCGCCGATCTCGATCAGCCCGTCCTGCAGATCCTTCGGATGGACAAATTTCCAGTGGTCGATGATACCCGCTTCCAGAAGCAGCGTACCGCAGGCCAATCCGTCAAAATCAGATCTCGTGATCAGTCTCATTGCCATAAATCTCAACCCTCACATTCCGCAAACATATGTGTGAATAAACCACGCCGCCTATATGATACAATATTTTCTTCAAGCTTGCAAGATTGTTTGTTTCTATAAGTTTTAAAAATTCATGAAGCCGGCCCGCCGGCGCTATCGCCTTCCAGCAGTGCGTACACCTCGTCCCGCCCCTGCTTCGTCTCCGAGGAAAAAGGGATCAGGACCGCATCCTTCTCCATTGCAAGGCTCTCCCGGATCAGCTTTTTCTGCTTATCGATCTGGCTCCTCTTGATCTTGTCCAGCTTCGTGGCGAGCACTACAGGCTCATAGCCCTGCGCACGGATCCACTCATACATCTGCCGGTCCGTCGCCGCCGGCTCATGCCGGATATCCACAAGGAGAAATACGTTAACAAGCTGCTTTGAGCTGTTCAGATATCTCTCCACCATGCGTCCCCAGGACGCGGATACCACCGCACCGGCCTTTGCATAGCCGTATCCCGGCAGGTCCACAAGGTAAAAGCGGTCGTTGACATTATAATAATTCACGGTAGCCGTCTTCCCCGGCTGTGAGGATGTCCGCGCCAGGCTTTTGCGCTGCATCAAGGCATTGATCAGCGAGGATTTTCCCACGTTGCTGCGCCCGGCAAAAGCATATTCCGGCATATCCGTTTCCGGGAATTCACTCCGTACGCCGCAGACGCAGGACAGCTCCGCCCTGGTGATCTTCATCGCGTACCGCTCCTCTGGTAAAAGGCCTGTCCGAGCACTTCGTCCATGGTCTTCATATACAGGATCTCCACGCCGCCGGTGATCTCCTTATCGATCTCTTCCACATCCCTGCGGTTTTCTTCGGGAAGAAGCACCGTGCGTATCCCCAGCGTCTTTGCCGCCAGGATCTTTTCCTTCAGCCCGCCTACCGGCATCACGCGTCCGCGCAGCGAGATCTCGCCGGTCATGGCCAGATCCCTGCGGAGCTTCTTCCCGGTAATGGCCGAGAGTACCGCTGTCGCCATCGTGATCCCCGCGGAAGGTCCGTCCTTGGGTACCGCTCCTTCGGGAATATGGATATGGATATCATGCTCCTGGAAATAAGTGGCGGCAATGCCGTAACGTGCAGCGATGGAACGCACATAAGAGAGGCCCGCCATCGCGGATTCCTTCATCACGTCGCCCAGCTGTCCGGTCAGGGCCAGCTCGCCTTTCCCGGGCATAATGTTCACTTCGATCTGAAGCGTATCGCCGCCGACACTGGTCCAGGCCAGCCCGCGTGCGATGCCCACTTCGTTCTTTCCTTTCAGTCTTTCCTTCGGGAAGCGTATCTTTCCGAGGAATTCTTCGAGGTTTGCCTCGCTCACGCGGATCGCTCCGCTCTCCTTACGGCTTCCCCTCTTTCCCCTGCGCTCCAGGATCTTTACGGCTGCCTTGCGGCAGAGCTTGTCCAGCTCGCGCTCCAGCTCGCGTACGCCGGCTTCGCGGCAGTAGCACTCGATGATCAGGCGGATCGCTCCGTCCGATACATGCAGCTGTGAATTCTCTATCCCGTTACGCTCAAACACCTTTTTGATCAGGTGTTCCTTTGCGATATGAAACTTTTCGTTCGCCGTATAACCGGCGATCTCGATGATCTCCATACGGTCCAGCAAGGGCCGCGGAATCGTGCTCTCATCATTGGCCGTCGCGATAAAGAGTACCTGCGACAGGTCCATGGGCAGCTCCACATAATGATCGCGGAAATTCCGGTTCTGCTCCGAATCCAGTACCTCCAGCATGGCAGAGGCCGTGTCGCCGTGATAATCGGCGCTCATCTTGTCGATCTCGTCCAGAAGCATCAGCGGATCCTTTACACCCGCCTGCTTCAGGCCCGCGCTGATCCGGCCCGGCATCGCACCCACATAGGTCTTGCGGTGCCCGCGGATCTCGGCTTCGTCACGCACGCCGCCGAGGCAGATCCTCACATAAGGACGCTCCGTAGCCTCCGCGATGGATCTCGCGATGGAGGTCTTGCCCGTTCCGGGAGGTCCCACCAGACAGAGGATGGGGCTGTCGCCCTTTTTCGTAAGACTGCGTACCGCAAGATACTCGAGCACGCGCTCCTTCACATCCTTTAAGCCGTAATGGTCGCGCTCCAGCACTTCCCGGGCTTTTTTGATGTCCACAGTACCGTTATAGCCTTCCGACGTCTTGTCCCAGGGCAGATCCAGCAGGGTCTCGATATAGGATCGCAGCACGGCGCTCTCCGGATTGCTGAAGCCGTTCTGCTCCAGGTGGCGGATCTCCTTCGCCAACTTGTCCTTCACTTCCTGGGGTGCCTGAAGCTCCTCCGCTGCCTTGCGGTACTGCTCGGCTTCGGAAAGCTCGTCTCCGTCCTCTTCCAGTTCGCTCTGGATATAAGCCATCTGCTCACGCAGGATATATTCCTTCTGATGCTGGTCCACCTGGCGGCTGATCTTTTCCGAAAGCTCTTTCCGCTCCTGAATGATCGCCACTTCCCGATCCAGGCTCTTCACCAGCTCCTCACAGCGCAGGGCGCAGTCTTCGATCTCAAAGATGCGCTGCTTCTCGTCATCGTCCATCGGCAGATTGGCGCAGATCCGGTCCGCAAGCTCCCCGAGCTTTTTCACACGGCGGAGGATCAGCGCAAGCCGCTGGTCGCCGGAGCCGGATTCACGGACGAAACGTTCGTAAGCCGCCAGCACTTCGCGGCGGATCGCTTCGCTCTTTGTCGCATCCTTCGGCTCACGCTCTTTTACTTCGCGCAGTTCCGCCGAAAAAAAGCCTGCGGAATCCTCTTCCAGATTCACAAGCTTCGCCCGCTGCAGTCCCTGTACCTGAATGCGCATCAGACCGCTGCCCAGCTTCAGTACCTGACGGATCAGCGCCACGCAGCCCACTGCTGCCGGCTTCTGTTCCTTCCCGTCTTCCGACAGGTCACGCACGATAAAAGCCTGCTGGTCGGATATCATCGCCGTCTCCACGGCTTTCATCGCCGCTTTCTGCGACAGGTCAAATTGCAGACTGACCCCCGGAAAGAGGGTCAGTTCATTTTCCAGGATCGCAGGCAGATTCCGGATATTATTATTTTTCTTTGATGTTTCTTCTCTATTCATTTCCTCACGCGTGTTTGCGCTCGATCTTCACCTTCCGGTCAGTTTTCTTGGATTTTTTATCCGATCTGGTCCCGTGTTCGATCTTCGGCGGCTCCGTTCCCTCTACCGAAGCACGCGTGATCACGCACTTGGTAATGGTCTCGTCCGAAGGGATCGTGTACATCACGTCCATCATGGTATCCTCCAGGATAGAACGCAGGCCTCTGGCACCGATCTTGCGGTCAAGAGCCTTCTGCGCGATCAGATCCAGCGCATCATCTTCAAATTCCAGTTCCACACCGTCCATTTCAAACAGACGGATATACTGCTTTGTCAGAGCATTCTTCGGCTCCTTCAGGATACGTATCATCGCATCCCTGTCCAGCCCGTCCAGCACCGCGCCCACCGGCACGCGCCCGACAAATTCGGGGATCAGGCCGAATTTGATAAAATCCTGCGGCGTCACCGAATGCAGCAGCTTGGAGATATCCTCCTCGCGCTTGCTCGTAAGCTCCGCCTTGAAGCCTATGGTCTTTTTGTTCAAACGGTCACCGATGATCTTTTCCAGGCCGTCGAAAGCGCCTCCGCAGATAAAGAGGATGTTGGTCGTATCGATCTGCAGAAGCTCCTGCTGCGGATGCTTGCGTCCACCCTGGGGCGGTACCGACGCCAATGTACCCTCGATGATCTTTAACAGAGCCTGCTGCACGCCTTCACCGGACACATCACGGGTGATGGACACGTTCTCGCTCTTTTTGGTGATCTTGTCGATCTCATCGATGTATACGATGCCGTACTGCGCTTTCTCGATATCGTTATCCGCCGCCTGGATCAGCTTGAGCAGGATGTTCTCCACGTCCTCACCGACATAACCGGCCTCGGTCAGCGTCGTCGCATCGGCGATGGCAAAAGGCACGCCCAGCGTTCTCGCCAGGGACTGCGCCAGATAGGTCTTACCCGAACCCGTAGGTCCCACCATAATGATATTGGACTTCTGCAGCTCCACATCGTCCTTTTTCTTCGGGGCCGTGATCCTTTTGTAATGGTTGTAGACCGCGACCGAAAGGATCTTCTTGGCCTCTTCCTGGCCGATGACGTAGCTGTCCAGGAACTCGCGGATCTGCTGCGGCTTGAGGAGGTTGATCTCCATATCCGCCACGCCGCCGTCCTCGTTGTAATCCGGGAATTCGTCCTCTTCCGAGATGATATCCGAGCAGATCTCCACGCACTCGTCGCAGATATAGATCCCCTCGGGGCCGGCGATCATCCGCCTTGCCATATCCTGCGGCTTCCCGCAGAAGGAA